>Ga0180215_1000427_pt1 | contig 54503 bp, 52 predicted proteins | sample eDN3rd37CBELigBY_FD_128871 | JGI IMG/M metagenome (GOLD analysis project Ga0180215, IMG submission 128871) | Enriched backyard soil microbial communities from Emeryville, California, USA - eDNA 3rd pass 37_C BE-Lig BY (version 2) (version 2) | ecosystem: Environmental > Terrestrial > Soil >... | reverse complement strand
TCCTCGAGCTCGATCTCCTTGGCGATGGACACACCATCGTTGGTGATCGTGGGGGCGCCCCACTTCTTCTCCAGGACGACGTTGCGACCCTTGGGGCCCAGCGTCACCTTTACCGCGTCGGCGAGGCTGTTGAGGCCCCGCTCGAGGCCGCGGCGGGCCTCTTCGTCATACGCAATTGTCTTGGCCATTGCGAAGTGTTCCTCCGGATTGGGGGTGGCACGTCTTCGGCCGGGTGCAGTGCCCGCGACGGACGGCTCGGGTGTGCTCCGCTGATCTGCGGCCCGTTGCCTCACCGTCCCGACCTAGCACTCGCCGGTCGCGAGTGCCAACTGCATTCTTAGCACTCGCCCAGGGAGAGTGCAAGGTTGTTCGACCTGTGGCCGGAGGACATCCATCGGCGTCAACTATTTGTGATCTTGCTATCAATCGCTTGAGACAATCGATAGGTTCTACCTAAATTGCCTTACGGGAAAGTTAGTTCGATCCGATTGGAGCCACATGTCCATCCTCAACACCGAGATCAAGCCGTTCCAGGCCACCGCCTTCCGCAACGGCGAGTACGTCGAGGTCTCCGATGCCGACGTGCGCGGCAAGTGGTCGATCTTCTTCTTCTATCCGGCCGACTTCACGTTCGTCTGCCCGACCGAGCTCGGCGACATGGCCGACCTGTACGACGAGTTCCAGAAGCTCGGCGTCGAGATCTACGCGGTGTCCACCGACACCCACCACGTGCACGCCGCCTGGCACAAGGCCTCCGACACCATCGGCAAGATCCGCTACTACATGGTCGGTGACCCGTCGGGCACCATCACCCGCAACTTCGACAACATGCGCGAGGGCCAGGGCCTGGCCGACCGCGGCACCTTCCTCGTCGACCCCGACGGCATCATCCAGTACCTGGAGATCACCCCGGAGGGCGTCGGCCGCAACGCCGCCGAGCTGCTGCGCAAGGTGAAGGCCGCGCAGTACGTGCGCAACCACCCGGGCGAGGTCTGCCCCGCCAAGTGGGAAGAGGGCGAGGAGACCCTGGCTCCGTCGATCGACCTCGTGGGCAAGATCTGACGTTCTGAACTGCCGGTGAGGCCGGCTCGCCCGGCACGGTCCCGCCCACCACGGGCGGGCCGGCCCCACCATCCCACCCCTTCTTTCAGGAGACCACCATGCTCGACGCCTCGACCACCGCACAGCTGAAGACCTACCTGGAGAAGGTCACCACGCCGATCGAACTGGTGGCCTCCCTCGACGACAGCCCCAAGTCCGCGGAACTCGCCGCGCTCCTCGAGGAGACCGCGGCGCTGTCCGACAAGGTGACCTACCGCCGCGCCGACGACGACGCACGCCGTCCGTCGTTCCGCATCGAGCGGGTGGGCACCGACATCCGCGTGCAGTTCGCCGGCCTGCCGATGGGCCACGAGTTCAGCTCCTACGTCCTGGCGCTGCTGCAGGTGGGCGGGCATCCGGTCAAGGTCTCCGACGAACTGGCCGACACCATCAAGTCGCTCGACGGTGACTACCAGTTCGAGACGTACATGTCGCTGTCGTGCCAGAACTGCCCGGACGTCGTCCAGGCGCTCAACGCGATGAGCGTGCTCAACCCGCGCATCCGGGTGGTCGCCATCGACGGCGCCCTGTTCCAGGACGAGGTCGAGGCGCGCAAGGTGCTCGCGGTGCCCACCGTCTACCTCAACGGTGAACTGTTCGACTCCGGCCGGATGAGCATCGAGCAGATCGTCGCCAAGCTCGACACCGGCGCCGCCGCCCGCGACGCCGAGAAGATGAAGGGCAAGGCCCCGTTCGACGTGCTCGTCGTCGGCGCCGGCCCGGCGGGCGCCACCGCCGCCATCTACGCCGCCCGCAAGGGTCTGCGCACCGGTATGGCCGCCGAGCGGATCGGCGGTCAGGTGCTCGACACCATGGCGATCGAGAACTTCATCTCGGTGCCGCACACCGAGGGCCCTAAGCTGGCCGCCGCGCTCGAGGAGCACGTCCGCGAGTACGACGTCGACATCATGCCGATGCAGGAGGCGGTCGAGCTGATCCCCGCTCTCGAGGAGGGCGGCCTGACCGAGATCCGCTTCCGCAACGGCGCCACGCTGTCGGCCCGCTCGGTGGTGCTCGCCACCGGCGCCCGCTGGCGCAACATGAACGTCCCCGGCGAGCAGGAGTACCGCAACAAGGGCGTCACCTTCTGCCCGCACTGCGACGGCCCGCTGTTCAAGGGCAAGCGCGTCGCCGTCATCGGCGGCGGTAACTCCGGCGTCGAGGCCGCCATCGACCTGGCCGGTGTGGTCGGCCACGTCACGCTGCTGGAGTTCGACACCAAGCTGCGCGCCGACGCGGTCCTGCAGCGCAAGCTGCACAGCCTGCCCAACGTCGACGTCATCCTCAACGCCGCCACCACCGAGGTCGTCGGCGACGGCACCCAGGTGACCGGGCTGCGCTACCGGGACCGCGACACCGACGAGCAGCACGAGCTCGCGCTCGAGGGCGTCTTCGTCCAGATCGGTCTGCTGCCCAACACCGAGTGGCTCAAGGGCACGCTCGAGCTGACCGACCGCGGCGAGGTCGTCGTCAACGCCGCGGGCGCCACCTCGGCGCCGGGTGTGTTCGCGGCCGGCGACTGCACGACCACGCCGTACAAGCAGATCGTCATCGCGCTGGGTGCCGGCGCGACCGCGTCGCTGAGCGCCTTCGACCATTTGATCCGCACGTCCGCGCCGACTGCCGGTTGACGGGCGCCTACCAGCGCTAGCATCGGTCATGGCCAGTACCCCCTCGGTCGCCCAGCTCCGCGCGTTCGTCGCGGTCAGCCGGCTACAGCATTTCGGGGCGGCCGCGACTCAGCTGGGGATCTCCCAACCGACGCTGAGCCAGCTGTTGTCCAAGCTGGAGGCCAACCTCGGCCTGCAGCTCATCGAACGCACCTCCCGGCGGGTGCTCGTCACCCCGGCGGGCCAGCGGCTGCTGCCGCACGCCGAGGCCGCGGTGGAGGCGGTGCACGCCATCGTCGACGCCGCGGAACCGGCGGGGTGGCTGTTCGGTGCACTGCGCGTGGGCATCATCCCGACGATCGCCCCCTACCTGCTGCCGACGCTGCTGGGCACGCTGCACGACGAGGCACCCGATCTGCGGCTGGTGGTGCGCGAGGAGCAGACCCACCGGCTGCTCGACGCGCTGCGCCGCGACGAGATCGACGTCGCGCTGCTGGCCCTGCCCATCAGCGAGCCGGGTCTGGTCGCCCAGCCGGTCTACGAGGAGGACTTCGTGCTGGCGGTCAGTGCGGACTCCGAACTCGCCGGCGCCACCGACGTGCCGATCGAGGCGCTGCGCCGCCAGCCGCTGCTGCTGCTGGACGAGGGCCACTGCCTGCGCGACCAGGCGCTGGAGGTGTGCGCGCTGGCCAACGTCCAGGACACCGGCCACGACGCCGCCCGGGCCAGCTCACTGCCCACCGTCGTCCAGCTGGTGGCCGCCGGGATGGGCGCCACCCTGCTGCCCGCCACCGCGGTACCCGTCGAGACGCGCGGCGCCGCGCTCGGCATCGCCACCTTCGCCGACCCCGCCCCCGGCCGGCGGGTCGGCATCGTGTGGCGCGCCGCCAGCTCGCGCGGCGAACGTTTCCTCGACCTGGCCCGGGTCATCCGCCGCGCGGTGGTCGACGGCGGGCTGCCCGCCCGATCCGTGGTGGGCGTCGACTCGCTGGCCGGGTAGCGTATCCCTTCTGACACCCCCGGGAGTGCACACGAGTGCGCTGAGAGGACGGCTGAGCGGCCGTCGACCGGATGAACCTGACCGGGTAATGCCGGCGTAGGGAGAAGGGATATCCGCATGTCCAACCTGTCCTGGCGGTGGCGCGTGGTCGACATCGTCGTCGCGAGCGTTCTGGCCGTGGCCTCGGGCCTGGTGTTCCTGTTCTGGAACGTCGCGTCCAACTCGATCCAGGCGCCGCTGAGCGCCGCGCTGCCCGGGCTGCAGGCCCTGGCCGGCGGCGGCTGGCTGTTCGCCGGTGTGCTGGTGGCGCTGGTGGTGCGCAAGCCGGGCGCCGCCGTGTACGGCGAGCTGGTGGCGGCGACGGCCTCGGCGCTGGTCGGCAACGAGTGGGGGGTGCTGACCATCGAATGCGGCCTGGTGCAGGGCCTGGCCGCCGAGCTCGTGTTCGCGGCCTTCCTCTACCGGCGCTGGGGTATGCCTGTGTCGGTGCTGGCGGGCACGGTCGCGGGCGTGGCGATGGGCGTCAACGACCTGATCCTCTGGTACCCCGAGGCGACGACGGCGTTCCAGTCGATCTACGTGGTGTCCGGCGCGGTCTCGGGCGCGGTGATCGCGGGTGTGGTGCCGTTCTTCGTGGTGCGCGGGCTGGCCAGGACCGGGGCGCTGGGCCGGTTCGCCGCCGGCCGGGAGATCCCGGTCCGGCGATGACCGCGCGGCCCGTCGCGCGGGCCGGGGGCGTCGAGGTACGGGCCGAGGGTTGGGGCTGGCGGCACGCCGGTCACCAGCGCTGGGCGGTGCGCGACATCGACCTGCACATCCGCGCCGGTGAGCGCGTGCTGCTGCTGGGCGCCTCCGGCTCCGGCAAATCGACTCTGCTGCACGGACTTGCGGGCCTGCTCGGCGGGCACGACGAGGGTGAGCAGGCGGGCCGCCTGCTGGTCGACGGCGCCCCGCCCGCGGCCGGCCGCGCCCGCGTCGGCATGGTGCTGCAGGACCCCGACTCGCAGGTGATCCTGTCCCGCGTCGGCGACGACGTGGCGTTCGGACTGGAGAACCTCACCGTCCCCCGCGAGGAGATCTGGCCGCGGGTGGAGCGCGCTCTGCGGTCGGTGGGCCTGAATCTGCCGCTGGCGCAGGACACCTCGGTGCTGTCCGGCGGGCAGAAGCAGCGCCTGGCGCTGGCGGGTGTGCTGGCGATGAGCCCGGGGCTGATCATCCTCGACGAGCCGACGGCCAACCTCGACGCCGACGGCGTGGTCGAGGTGCGTGACGCGGTGCGCGCGGTGGCCGACGAGACCGGCGCCACCGTGATCGTCGTCGAGCACCGCACCCAGGTGTGGCTACCCGTGGTGGATCGCGTGGTGGTGCTCGACAGCGACGACGGTGTGCTGGCCGACGGCACACCCGATGAGGTCCTGCACCGCCAGCGCGAACATCTGATCGACGCGGGCATCTGGATCCCCGCCGCCCCCACCCCGCGGATCACCCGGAACCGGTTGCCCGCCGAGGATCCCCTGCTGGTCGCCGACGCGCTCGCGGTGGGGTACCGCACCCCGGTGCGCACCGGCCTGGACTTCACCGTCACACCGGGCCGCATCACCGCGGTGACCGGACCCAACGGCGCGGGTAAGTCGACGCTGGCGCTGACCCTCGGCGGCCTGATCCCCGCACAGGCGGGCCGGTTGCAGGCCGCCGCCGCGTTCGCACCGTCACCGAGACGACGGGAGCCGGTCCGGTGGCGGTCCAGGGAACTGCTGACCCGCATCGCCAGCGTGTTCCAGGATCCCGAGCACCAGTTCCTCTGCGGCACAGTGCTCGACGAGATCTCGCTGGGGCTGCGCGCACTCAAGCGTGACGCGCGGACGATCCGCGCGGCCGTCGACCCGGTGCTCGACCGGTTGCGCCTGGCGCATCTGGCCGACCGCAGCCCCTACACGCTGTCCGGCGGCGAGAAGCGGCGACTGTCGGTGGCCACCGTGCTGGTCACCGAACCGTCCGTCGTCGTGCTCGACGAACCCACCTTCGGCCAGGACCGGCGCACCTGGACCGAGATGCTGCACCTGCTGGCCGAACTCGCCGACCACGGCACCGCGGTGGTCACCGTCACCCACGACGACGAGTTCGTCGACCTGCTCGCCGACGATCGGATCCGGTTGTGAGACAGATCAATCCCGTCGCGAGGCTGTTGTGCGCGGCCGTGATCGCGGTCGCGCTGGTGCTGTCGGTGGACTGGGTGTCGGCGGCCACCGCACTGGCCCTGGAGCTCCCGCTGCTGCTGGCCGTGGGAGTTCGACTGCGGCCGTTGCTGATTCGCGGGTCCCTGGTGTTCATCGCCGCGGTCACCACCGCGCTGACCAACCTGTTGTACGGCCGGGTCTCCGGGGACGTGCACTGGCACTTCGGGCTGATCAACGTCAGCGACGGCTCCATCGAGCTGGCGCTGGCGATGTTCCTGCGGGTGCTGGCCATCGGCCTGCCGTCGGTGTTCCTGTTCATCGGCGTGCAGCCGATCGAGCTGGCCGACGGCCTGGGCCAGGTGCTGCGACTGCCCGCGCGGTTCGTGATCGGTGCGGTGGCCGGGATGCGCATGGTCGGCCTGCTGCGCCGCGACTGGCAGTACCTGGGCTATGCGCGCCGGGCCCGCGGCGTGGCCGACCACAACCGGGTGCGCCGGTTCGCGGGCCAGGCGTTCGCGCTGCTGGTGTTCGCGCTGCGGCGCGGTTCCAAGCTGGCCACGGCGATGGAGGCCCGCGGGTTCGGCGCCCACCCGACCCGCACGTGGGCCCGCCCGTCGGTGTTCGCAGGCCGCGAGGTGGCGCTCGTCGTCGCCGGCGTGCTCATCGCGGTGGCCGCGGTGGGCGTCTCCGTCGCCGTGGGCAGCTGGAACTTCGTCGGCGGCTGACGGGTCAGCTGCCCTCGCCCTGGAACCGGTCGTCGACGTACTCGGCGAAGTCCACCTTGCCCGGGAACTCCTTGGCCTCGGTGAACGCGTCGGCGATCTCCTGCTCGGAGGCGATGATCTTGTCGGACAGCGGCACCGGGTACTTGATCGACCGGGTCCAGGTGATGCGCGAGGCCTCCGGACTGATCTCGGTGAGCTCGGCGTACTTGGCCGACCATTCGTCGAGGTTGTCCGCCGACCACTTGGTGGCGACGGCGTAGCGGTCCAGGAAGTCCGCGATGGCCTCCGTCACCGCCGGATCCTTCAGCGCGGCACCCGAGGCGACCCAGAAGTTGTAGCCGTTGCCGGCGGTGTCGGCCGCGGCGATGATCCGCGCCCCGACCTCCTGCTCGGCGATCGCGGTGTAGGGGTCCCACACCGCCCAGGCGTCGACCTCACCGCGGGTCAGCGCGGCGTACCCGTCGGCGGGCGAGACGTAGACCGGCTCGATGTCGGACAGCCCCAGCCCGGCCTTCTGCAGGTGCAGCAGCAGGTTGGCGTTGGCCGAGCTGCCCTTGGTGACGGCGACCTTGCGGCCCTTGAGCTCGGCCACCCCGGTGATCGGGGAGTCCTTGGCCACCAGGATCGCGTCGCCCTTGCCGGTGGCCTCCAGCGCGCCGACGACCTTGATGTCGGCTCCGGCGGCGGCGCCGAACACCGCGGGCGTGTTGCCGACCTGGGCCAGGTGGATGCCGCCGGCGCTGGCCGCCTCCACCATCGGCGGACCGGCGGTGAACGTCGAGAACTCCACCTTGTACGGGGTGTCCTTCAGCTGCCCCGAGGCGGTCATCAGCACCTCGATGGAGATGGCCCGCTGGTCGCCGACCTTCAGCGTCACGGTGGACAGGTCGACCGGGCCCTCCGAGGCGGCGGGCTCGGAGTCACCGCCGCCGCACGCCGACAGCAGCAGCGCGAACACGGCCAACAGGGCCGCGAACAGGGAGGTCTTCTTCACAGCATCGTCCTCAGGGTCGTTGGATCACGGGTTGTCAGGTCAGAATTGGCGCTGCAGTTCCTCGACGCCGAGCAGCTCCAGCAGCCGCGCGGAGTAGACGGCGGCCTCCGGGGAGGCGTGGCTGCGCGGGCGGTCCAGGTCGACGTCCACCGTCGCGGCGATGCGGCCGTCCTCGAGCACCAGCACCCGGTCGGCCAGCGTGACCGCCTCGGTGACGTCGTGGGTGACCAGCAGCACGCCGAAGCCGTGCTCGGCGAACAGCCGCAGCAGCAGGTCGTGCATGGCCAGCCGGGTCAGCGCGTCGAGCGCGCCGAACGGCTCGTCGAGCAGCAGCAGGGTGGGTTCGGCGACCAGGGCACGGGCCAGCGCCGCACGCTGGGCCTCACCGCCGGACAGCGTCAACGGCCAGGCGTCGGTCCGGTGCGACAGGCCGACCTCGCCGAGCACTCGAACGGCCCTCTCCTCGGCGGCCTTCCGGCGGCGGCGCTGCGGATCGCCGAGCGCGACGTTGCGGGTCACCGACAGCCACGGCACCAGCCGCGGCTCCTGGAACACCACCGTCGGGGTGCCCTGCACCGTCACCTCGCCGGTGTGGTCGTCGGACAGCCCGGCCAGCACCCGCAGCAGCGTCGACTTGCCCGAGCCGCTGCGCCCGACCAGCGCGACGATCTCCCCGCGACCCACGGTCAGGTCGATGCCGTCGAGCACCACCCGGCCGTCGAAACTCTTTGTCAGACCACGTACTTCAGCGACGGGACCAGCGACGGGGCTCATCGCACCACCGCCCCGGGCCGCCACCGCAGCGCCCACTTCTCGAACCACCGCACGATCGCGTCGGTGACCAGGCCCAGCAGCCCGTACACCAGCAGGCCGAAGATCACGATGTCGGTGCGCAGAAACTCGCGGGCGTTGTTGACGATGTAGCCCAGCCCGGCGTTGGCGTTGATCTGCTCGGCCACGATCAGCGACAGCCAGGCGATGCCCAGGCTCTGCCGCATGCCGACCAGGATCTGCGGCAGCGCGCCCGGCAGGATCAGGTACCGCATCTGTTCGCCGCGGGACAGCCCCAGCACCTCGCCGAGTTCGACCAGCTTGGGGTCGAGGTGGCGGATCGCGGCGAAGGTGTTGAGGTACAGCGGGAATGCCACCCCCAGCGCGATCAGGTAGACCTTGGGCTCCTCGCCGATGCCGAACCAGATGATGAACAGCGGGATGAGCCCGAACAGCGGGATGGTGCGCAGCATCTGCAGCGGCGGGTCGACGGCGTACTCCCCGATCCGGCTCAGCCCGGCGATGATGCCGAACCCGATCCCGACCGACGCGCCGAGCAGGAACCCGATCAGCGCGCGCTGCCCGGACACCAGCAGCGCGTCGCCGAGCTGTCCGGACCGGTACACCTGCAGCCCGGCCTCCAGGATGACCGACGGCGCGGGCAGGATGCGCGCCGACAGCACTCCGGTCTGACTGGCGATCTGCCAGACCGCGAGCAGCACGACCGGCGCAACCGACCTCAAGAACCCCGGGCGCCGGTACCAGGGCAGTGACTTGGCTGGAAGCGGTTTCCGGGCAGCCTGAAGCGCTGGGTCCTCGGTAACCACTGGGACCTCGCTAACCATTGGACGCATGGTGCCGTCCCCGGGCCGCTCCGCCCAGGTTTGCAATCGCCGTGACTAGAAATATCGCCGTAACCCGACGCGACACGCCCGCCGGGACACGCCGCCCGCGTGCGCCCGGCGAGCCGCTTCGCGTACATTTTCATCCCGGCAGAAAGGAGGCCTCGGGTGCGGGCTGAAGCAGCGCCCAGCACCCAGGGTTTGCGGGGCTGGCAAAGAAGAGCGCTGGTCAAATACCTCGCCGAGAAGCCACGCGACTTCCTCGCCGTGGCCACCCCCGGCGCCGGTAAGACCACGTTCGCCCTGCGCCTGGCCAGCGAGCTGCTCGCCGACAACACCGTGCAGCAGGTCACGGTCGTCGTCCCGACCGAGCACCTCAAGACGCAGTGGGCGGCCGCCGCCGCGCGCATGGGCATCGCGCTGGACCCGAAGTTCTCCAACAGCAACTCCCACCACTCGTCGGAGTACCACGGCGTCGTCATCACCTACGCTCAGGTGGCCAGCCACCCGACCCGGCACCGGGTGCGCACCGAGAACTACCGCACGCTGGTCATCTTCGACGAGATCCACCACGGTGGTGACGCCAAGAGCTGGGGCGACGCGATGCGCGAGGCCTTCAGCGACGCCACCCGCCGGCTGGCGCTGACCGGTACCCCGTTCCGCAGCGACGACAGCCCCATCCCGTTCGTCACCTACGAGCCCGACAACGAGGGTGTGCTGCGCTCCAAAGCCGACTACGTCTACGGCTACTCCGACGCGCTCGCCGACGGCGTGGTGCGCCCGGTGGTGTTCATGGCCTACTCCGGCGAGGCCCGCTGGCGCACCAGCGCGGGCGAGGAGTTCGAGGCGCGCCTCGGCGAACCACTGTCGGCCGAGCAGACCGCGCGGGCCTGGCGCACCGTGCTCAACCCCAGCGGCGACTGGATCCCCGCGGTGCTCAAGGCCGCCGACAAGCGGCTCACCCAGATCCGCAACGGCGGGGTGCCCGACGCCGGCGCGATGATCATCGCCTCCGACCAGAAGGCCGCCCGCGCCTACGCCAAGCTGCTGCGCGACATCGCGGGCGAGGAGCCGACGGTCGTGCTCTCCGACGACCCGAAGGCCTCGGGCCGCATCGAGGAGTACTCCAACGACACCAGCCGCTGGCTGGTCGCGGTCCGGATGGTCTCCGAGGGTGTCGACGTGCCGCGACTGTCGGTCGGCGTGTACGCCACCAGCGCGTCGACCCCGCTGTTCTTCGCCCAGGCGATCGGACGCTTCGTGCGGTCGCGGCGCCCGGGCGAGACCGCGAGCATCTTCCTGCCGTCGGTGCCGCAGCTGCTGAACCTGGCCAGCGAGATGGAGGCCCAGCGCAACCACGTGCTGGGCAAACCGCACCGCGAATCGCTAGGCGACGGCTGGGACGACGCCGCGCTGGAGGACGCCAACAAACGCAAGGACGAGGCCGACGCGCTGGACAACGGCTTCGAGATGCTCGGCGCCGAAGCCGAACTCGACCAGGTCATCTTCGACGGCGCCTCGTTCGGCACCGCCGCGCCGGTGGGCAGCGAGGAGGAGGCCGACTACCTCGGCATCCCCGGCCTACTCGATCCGCAGCAGATGCGAGACCTGTTGAGCCGCAGGCAGGAAGAGCAGCTGACCAAGCGCACCGCCTCCGGGGAGGTGCCGCGTCCGTCCACCCACAGCCAACTGCGCGAGTTGCGCAAGGAACTGCAGACGCTGGTGTCGATCGCGCATCACCGCACCGGCAAGCCGCACGGCTGGATTCACAACGAGCTGCGCCGGATCTGCGGCGGCCCGCCGGTGGCGGCGGCGACGACGGATCAGCTGCGCGCCCGCATCGAGGCGGTGCGCAAACTGCAGGCCTAGCTTGGCTTTTCGCCGGACCGGGACTCGGCCAGCGCCGCCAGGTTCTTCAGCGAGTTGTCCAGATGCTGCGGGTCGAACGGCGGGAACTCGACGAGGTTCAGCTGCTCGGGCCCCACGCCCGACCAGTCGTAGCTCAGCTCCACCTCGGTGCTTCGCGGGCCCAGCGGCCGCAGGTCGTAACGCCAGATCCAGCCGCCGAACACCCGCTCGTCGGCGGCCATCATGTTGCCGCGCTCCTGCGGTCCCTGACCGGGCAGCCAGGCGATGGCGTGCGGCGGCTCGAACACCTCGACCCGGTTGGCCATCTCGTAGTGCCCGAGCGGATGGTTCTCGTGGTACATCGCGCAGCGGAAGATCTGGCCGACGGCGGTCAGCGGGCCGGGTTCCAGCGCTTCACGCACCCAGCCGGTGCCGTCGATCGCCTGATGCGTCGACGGGTCGGCCAGCACCGCGAACACGGTGTCGATCGCTGCGTTGACGGTCGTGGTGGCACTGATGCGTTTCTCGGTCATACCGGTACCGACCGCACACAGCCGCGAAACTCATCGCGTCAGAACAGGCCCCCTAGAACAAGCCGCAACCGGCCACACCGCACACCAGCGAGCTGATCAGCAGCACCGGCCACAGCAGCACCGCGGTCAGCAGCGCGGCGATGTTGGCGAAGATCGTGAAGTCCCCCGACAGCGCCGAGTCCAGCTGGCCGACCAGCTCCAGGTGCAGCGCCGCGTAGATGACCCCGAACACCGTGTACACCAACGCGATCCACAACCCAAGCTCGAGATAGGTGTTGATACCCAGGCGCAGCAGCGCCCGCTGCAGCCGATCCCACACGGTTACAGCCCGAGCAGCGCGGGCAGATCCGCGACCGAGTCGATCACATGGTTGGGTTGCATCGCGAATTCGTCTGCGGCCCAACGGTCCAGCGTGTCCTGCCGGAACTTGCCGGTGCGCACCAGCACACCGGTCATGCCGACCACCTGCGCGGCCAGCACGTCGTTGTTGAGGTCGTCGCCGACCATGTACATCTCGTCGGGCTCCACCCCGAGCCGGTTGGCGGCGGCCAGGAACCCCTCCGGTGCCGGTTTGCCGACGGCGGTGGCCTTGCGGCCGGAGGTCTCCTCCATCCCGATCAGGTACATCCCGGTGTCGACGCGCAGCCCGTCGGTTGTCGTCCACGCGGTGCTGCGGTGCATCGCGACCACCGGCACCCCCTGGGCCATCCAGTCGTACACCCACGACAGCGTCAGGTGGCTGTACTCCGGCCCGGCCCCGCCGAGCAGCACCACGTCCGGTTTCTCCGGGGCGCGTGGGCCCTCGAAGTCCGTGGAGTTGACCAGGTCCAGCCCGGGCATGTCCTCGGTGACGTCACCGCTGTTGACCAGGAAGCAGCGGGCGTCGGGGTATCTGTCCCGCACATACTGGGCGGTCAGCACCGCGGCGGTGATCACCTCGTCGGGCCGAACCGCCATCCCGGCCGCGGTGAGCAGATCGGCGATCTGCGCCCGCGTCTTGGTCGTCGTGTTCGTCAGATACGAGCAGGCAATCTGGTTGTCGGCCAATGCCCGCACGGTGTCGGCCGCCCCTTCGATGGGCTTCCACGAGGTCACCAGCACGCCATCGATGTCGAAGAGCACTCCACCGATCGCCATGGACTCCGACAGTAAACGCCCCGCCGGTCAGCGCAAGTCGTACCCCTCCCCGGCCCACCGCGTCCCGGCCAGCCAGGGCGTCGTCTCGGCGGCGATCGTCCACGCCAGATCCGCGGGCACGTCGAGCACCTGGTAGCGCTTGACGCCCGCCGCGGTGGCGGCCACCAGCGTGGCGACCCCGGCGCGCCGCTGGAAGAAGGTCTGGCGCACGGTCCAGCCGATGATGCCGGAGGCCTCGACGCGGTCCCGGCGCCGCTGCAGGCTGCCGGTGCGGGCGACCAGCCAGCCGTCGCCGACCCGGTGCCCCAGCGACCGCGCGCGGTCGGCGCCCAGCAGCGCGCAGCAGACGGTGACCACCACCCACAGCACCCACGCCCACACCGGTACCGTCCCCGCGACCGAGGCCACCGCCAGTGCCACCGCGGCCACCGCAGGCACGATCAGCGCCCTGGTGTAGCGCCGACGGGTGGCGGCCGGGCCGTGCCCGCGCAGCGGACCGTCCACCGCGTCGCGGCGCGCGATCAGATCGGCCAGCACCGCCTGCGCTGTCGCCCGCGGGCACGGCGGCAGCAGCAGCGAGGCCTCCCCCTGCCCGCCGACCCCGGTCATCACGGCGTCCAGCCGGGCGCCGCCGAACAGCCGCACCAGCAGCGGCTCGCGCAGGGTGCCGCCGCGCAGCCGGCGCATGTCGAAGGTGTGCTCGCGCACCCGGATCAGCCCGTACCGCAGGTGCAGCACGTCGAAGTCGCGGCGCAGCTCGAGGTTGGCGTAGCTGACCAGCGACTGCAGCACCGACAGCACCACCGAGGCGACCAGCACCACCGCGACCGCCACCGCGGCGACGACCGCGGCGCCGAACCGCTCGGCGGCCGCCGCCCCCGACTCGGCGACCGGCGACCCGCGCAGCGCCGCCTCGGCGCCGATCTCGTACAGCACGCCGATCGCCGCGGCGATCATCGCCAGCCCGGTGAGGCTCAGCGGGCTGTACCGCAACCACGACGGGGACCAGCGGGCCAGCACCCGGCCCGGCTGCGACGTCGGCGCGGGCGCCAACGACTCGGCCAGCAGCACCGCCCGCAGCCGGCCCACCTCCTCGGTGGGCACCGCGTCCAGCGCGAACACGGTGTCACCGGTGGCCTCCTGGCCGGTGCTGACCCTCAGCACGGTCAGCCCGAGCAGCCGGTGCAGCAGCCGGGCCTCCGTCGACACCGACCGAATCCTGTTGCGCGGCACCGACAGCACCTTGCGCTGCAGCACCCCCGTGCGCAGCTGCACCTCCGCGTCGCCGATCCGGTAGGCGGTGGTGAACCAGCGGGCCAGGCCGAACGCGACCGTCAGACCGATCACCAGCAGCACCACCGTGTGGTTGCCGGTCGCCGAGCCGAACACCAGCGACCCGGCGATCACCGGGATCTGGCGCAGCACCTCGTGCACCGGGTGCACGAGCAGCATCCGCGGGCTCAACCGCTGCCAGCCGTCGACCGTCGTCACGTCGCGTCCTGATCCCCCAGCGCCGCGATGTCGGTCAACCGGGCGACGACGGCGTCGGCGACCTCGTTGTCCAGCGCGACGATCCGCACCGCGCCCGCCGACGAGGCCGTGGTCACCGTGACCGTCGCCAGCCCGAACAACCGGTCCAGCGGGCCGCGTTCGGTGTCGACGGTCTGCACCCGGGAGATCGGGGCGATGCGGCGCTCCTGGGTCAGCCAGCCGGTGCGGGTGTAGACGGCCCGCTCGTCGATGTCCCAGCGGTGCACCCGGTACCGCCACCACGGCACCACCCCGACGAACAGCACGATGCCCGCCACCGTCGCGACCGCGGCCACCGCGTGCAGCCACGGCTCGCGCGGTTGCACCGCGAACCACACCAGCTGGGCCAGCACCAGCCCGGCCCACGGAATGGCCGCGCCCAGTGCCCACACCAGCGGCGCCTTGCGGCTGGGCCGGTGCGCGGGTTCGGTCAGCTCGACCCGTTGCGACATGTGCCCAGACTAGAGAGGCCCCGCAACCGGCGCCGCTGAGTATGTTTGACGCTCATGGGCAGCAAGTGGACCGCCGCCAACGTGCCGGACCAGACCGGCCGGACCGCCGTCGTCACCGGCTCCAACACCGGACTCGGCTATGACACCGCCGCCGTGCTGGCCGCCAGGGGTGCCCACGTGGTGCTCGCGGTACGCAACCCCGACAAGGGCGCCGAGGCCGCCGAGCGGATCAGGGCCGCGCATCCCGGCGCCGCGGTGACGGTGCAGCAACTGGACCTGTCGTCGCTGGCGAGTGTGCGTAAGGCGGCCGAGGAGATCCGCGCCAACCAGCCGCGCATCGACCTGCTGATCAACAACGCGGGCCTGATGTACGTGCCGCGCCGCGAGCTCACCGAAGACGGTTTCGAGATGCATTTCGGCACCAACCATCTCGGCCACTTCGCGTTGACGGGTCTGCTGGTCGACCACCTCGGCGAGGGCTCGCGGATCGTGTCCGTCGCCAGCATCGCCCACCGGATCCTGGCGCGAATCCGCTTCGAGGACCCGCATTTCGAGTCCGGCTACAACCGCGTCGCGGCGTACGGGCAGTCGAAGCTGGCCAATCTGCTGTTCACCTACGAACTGCAGCGCAGGCTGGCCGCCGCGGGCAGGCCGACCATCGCCGTCGCCGCGCACCCGGGCATCTCCAACACCGAGCTGATGCGCTACATCCCGGTGCCCGTGCCCGACATCCTGTACCGGATCGCCACCCAGCCCGCCGAGCAGGGGGCGCTGCCGACGCTGCGCGCGGCGACCGACCCCGCCGTGCAGGACGGCCAGTACTACGGGCCCGACGGTCTCGGCGAGCTGCGCGGGCACCCGAAACTCGTTGCGTCCAGCGCACAGTCACACAACCAGGACATCGCGCGCCGGTTGTGGACGATGTCGGAGGAACTGACCGGCGTGAGCTTCCCGATCTGATGCGCACGGTCGAGGAACATCAGCGTGTCGTCGCCGGGCTGTTCGCCCGCCGGCCCGCCCAGCACGTCCCGATCGCCGACGCGCTGGGCATGGTGCTGGCCGAGGACGTCGTCGCCCCGCTCTCGCTGCCCGGGTTCGACAACTCCGCGATGGACGGGTACGCGGTGATCGCCGAGGAGGTGGCCGGCGCGTCGGAGCAGTCGCCGGTGCGGCTGCCCGTCGCCGAGGACATCCCGGCCGGGCGCACCGATCTGCTGACGCTGCGACCCGGCACCGCGCACCGGATCATGACCGGCGCGATGCTGCCCGCAGGGGCGACGGCCGTCGTCCCGGTGGAGGCCACCAACGCCGCCACCGACACCGTGGAGATCTACCGCGACGCGCGGCCCGGCCAGCACATCCGGCGCGCGGGCGAGGACGTCACCGCGGGCACGACGGTGCTGCGCGCCGGCCAGCCGGTCACCCCGGCCGCGCTGGGGCTGGCGGCGGCGCTGGGCCTGGCGGAGCTGAGCGTGGTTCCGCGGCAACGGGTGCTGGTGATGTCGACGGGCACCGAACTGGTCGCCCCCGGCACGCCGCTGGCTCCCGGTCAGATCTACGAGTCCAACGCGGTGATGCTGGCGGCGGCGATGCGTGACGCCGGGGCCGAGGTGGTCACCACCGCGATGAGCGGTGACGACGTCGACTCGTTCCGCGCCGCGCTGCGCGGCCACGCCGGCGAGGCCGACCTGATCGTCACCTCCGGCGGGGTCAGCGCGGGCGCCTACGAGGTGGTCAAGGACGCGCTGGCCGGCGACGTGGAGTTCGTCAAGGTGGCGATGCAGCCCGGGATGCCGCAGGGCTGCGGGACGGTGACGGTCGACGGGCGCGCCATCCCGATCGTGACGCTGCCCGGCAACCCGGTCAGCGCGCTGGTGTCGTTCGAGGTGTTCCTGCGCAGCCCGCTGCGCGCGGCGATGGGCCTGCCGCAGCCGGGCCGGCCGCGGCGCACCGCCGTGCTCACCGAGGACCTGACCTCACCGCGCGGTAAGCGCCAGTTCCGCCGCGGGGTGTTCGACGCCGACGCCGGGACGGTCACCAGTTACGGCCCGCCGGCGTCGCACCACCTGCGCTGGCTGGCGTCGGCGAACTGTCTGCTGGAAATCGACGAGGATGTCGACGCGCTGACCGCCGGGGCCGCCGTGACGGTGTGGGACCTGACGTAGCGCCGCAGGCCCGTAGAATCGCGACACGATGGCCAGACGCCCCGATCTTCCCTCCGGCCCCGCGCGGCTCCTGGCGCTGGCCCGTACCACGATCCCGCCGATGCACCCCGCCGGACTGCCGTTCGTCGGGGCCAGCCTCGCCGTCGCGGCGCTGGGCCACCGCAAGCGCTGGCTGCGCACCGCGGCGCTGACGTCGGCGGCCGCCAACGCGCTGTTCTTCCGGCATCCGCCGCGGGTGCCACCGACCCGGCCGAACCTGGTCGTCGCGCCCGCCGACGGGCTGATCTGCCTGATCGAGGAGGCACCGCCGCCCGCCGAACTCGGTTTGCCGTCAACCCCGTTGCCGCGGATCAGCATCTTCCTGTCGGTGTTCGACGCGCACGTGCAACGCGCCCCGATCGCCGGTGAGGTGGCCGCGGTGGTGCACCGGCCGGGCAAGTTCGGCTCCGCCGAACTCGAGGCCGCCAGTGAGGACAACGAGCGCAACAGCGTGCTGATCCGCTCCGAGACCGGTGCGGAGGTGATCGCGGTGCAGATCGCGGGCCTGGTGGCGCGACGCATCGTGTGTGAGGCCAAGGTCGGCGACAAGCTCGAGATCGGCCAGACCTACGGGCTGATCCGGTACGGCTCGCGGCTGGACACCTATCTGCCCGCCGGGTCGAACATCCTGGTGACGACGGGCCAGCGGGCGCTGGCCGGTGAGACGGTCCTGGCGGAGCTGCCATGATCCGGCCGCGCATCAAACGCTCCGTGGTCAGCCTGCGGATCCTGCCCAGCGCGATGACGGTCGCGGCGATCTGCCTCGGGTTGTCCGCGGTGAAGATGGCGCTGGACGACCGGCCGACCGAGGCGATGGCGTTCCTGGCGATCGCGGCGATCCTCGACGCGCTCGACGGCCGCATCGCCCGCGCGCTCAACGCCACCTCCCGGATGGGCGAGGAGATCGACTCGCTGGCCGACGCGGTGAACTTCGGTGTGGCACCGGCGTTCATCGTGTACGGCACGCTGCTGTCGCAGTCGCGGCTGGGCTGGATCGTGGTGCTGCTGTACGCGGTGTGCATCGTGCTGAGGCTGGCCCGGTTCAACGCGATGCTCGACGTGGACCGGCCGGCCTACGAGAAGCAGTACTTCGTCGGGATGCCCGCACCGGCGGGGGCGATCGGCGCGATCGGTCCGCTGGCGGCCAAGATGCAGTTCGGCGAGGGCTGGTGGACGTCGGAGATCGCGGTCGTGATCTGGATGATCGGCGTCTCGCTGCTGGTGGTGAGCACGGTCCCGATGCGCAAGATCCACACGTTCGCGATCCCGCCGAACATGGTGGCGCCGCTGCTGGCGCTCGTCGCGATCGGCGTCGCCGCCGCGATCCTCTACGGCTACCTGGTGATCCTGATCATCATCGCCGCCTACGTCATCCACATCCCGTTCGCGATCCGCACCCGGCGGTTCCTGGCTGAACACCCAGAGGTGTGGGACGACAAACCGCGCCAGCAGCGCGCGGCGCGGCGGGCGATCCGGCGGGCGCAGCCGCACCGCCGGTCGATGATGCGGCTCGGACTTCGGAGGCCGGGCGCCCCCCGTGACTGAACTGCAGACCGCCGAGCAGGTGCCGCGCCGGCATCTCACGCTGATCGCCCGGCTCAACACCTCCCCGCTGGACTCGCGCCGCGGCGTGGTCCGGCTGCATCCGGAAGCCCTTGCCGCACTCGGTATCCGGGAGTGGGATGCGGTGTCGCTGACGGGCTCGCGTACAACGGCGGCGGTGGCCGCGGCGGCGGACCCGGACGTGCCCGCGGGCACCGCGCTGCTCGACGACGTCACGCTGTCCAACGCCAAGCTGGTGGAGAACGCCACCGTGCTGGTGGCGCCGGTGACGGTGCACGGCGCGAAGTCGGTGACGCTGGCCGGCTCCAAGCTCGCCACCACCTCGATCAGCCCGGCCACGCTGCGCCAGGCACTGCTGGGCAAGGTGGTGACGGTCGGCGACACGGTGGCGCTGGCGCCGCGCGACCTCGGCCCGGAGTTCCCCGCGTCGCGGGCGACCCAGGCGCTGGCGGCGTCGGTGGGCATCCTGTGGACCTCCGAACTGCTGACGGTGACCGGCACCGATCCGGCCGGACCGGTGAGCGTGCAACCGAATTCGTCGGTCAACTGGGGTGACGGCTCGACCGCCCCGCAGCCGACGGCCGCCGCCCAGGCGGTGGTGCACACCCGGCAGAAACCGGCGATCACCGTCGAGGACCTCAAGGGCTCCCAGGCGCAGGCGGAGCGCCTGACCGAATGGCTCAAGCTCGCGCTCGACCAGCCGGAGCTGCTCGAAACCCTGGGCGCCACAGCCAATCTCGGCGTGCTGGTGTCAGGCCCCGCCGGGGTCGGCAAGGCCGCGCTGGTGCGGGCGGTGTGTGCGGGCCGGCGGCTGGTCGAGCTTGACGGACCCGAGGTGGGTTCGCTGCGCGCCGAGGACCGGCTGTCGAGTGTGGCCTCGGCGGTGGCGACGGTGCGCGACGGCGGCGGGGTGCTGCTGATCACCGACATCGACGCGCTGCTGCCGGATGCCGGTGAGCGCCAGCCCGACCCGGTGGCCACGCTGATCCTGGGCGAACTGCGCGACGCCGTGGCCACCAAGGGGGTGGCGTTCATCGCGACGACGCAGGCGCCCGACGGCATCGACCCGCGGCTGCGCGCGCCCGACCTGTGCGACCGTGAGCTCGGGTTGAGCCTGCCCGACGCCGCGATCCGCGCCCAGCTCCTCGAGGTGCTGCTGCGCGATGTGCCCGCCGAGAACCTCGACCTCAACGAAGTCGCCCAGCGCACACCGGGTTTCGTCGTCGCCGATCTTGCCGCGCTGGTGCGCGAGGCCGCGTTGCGGGCCGCGGCGCGGGCCAGTTCGGACGGGGCGTCACCGAAGCTGACCCAGGACGATCTGATGGGCGCGACGACGGTGATCCGGCCGCTGTCGCGCTCGGCGACCGAGGAGGTGTCGGTCGGCTCGGTCACCCTCGACGACGTCGGCGACATGGTCGCCACCAAGCAGGCGCTGACCGAGGCGGTGCTGTGGCCGCTGCAGCATCCCGACACGTTCGCCCGGCTCGGCGTCGCGCCGCCGCGCGGGGTGCTGCTGTACGGGCCGCCCGGATGCGGCAAGACGTTCGTGGTGCGGGCGCTGGCCAGTTCGGGCCGGCTGTCGGTGCACGCGGTCAAGGGCGCCGAGCTGATGGACAAGTGGGTCGGCTCGTCGGAGAAGGCGGTGCGGGAACTGTTCCGGCGGGCCCGCGACTCCGCGCCGTCGCTGGTGTTCCTCGACGAGATCGACGCGCTGGCGCCGCGGCGCGGGCAGAGCTTCGACTCCGGGGTGACCGACCGTGTGGTGGCCGCGCTGCTGACCGAGCTCGACGGCATCGACCCGCTGCGTGACGTGGTGGTGCTGGGGGCGACCAACCGCCCGGACCTGATCGATCCGGCGCTGCTGCGGCCGGGCCGGCTGGAGAAGCTGGTGTTCGTCGAACCGCCCGACGCGGAGGCCCGCCGCGACATCCTGCGCACCGCGGGCAAGTCGATCCCGCTGGCCAGCGAGGGGGACGACGCCGTCGACCTCGACGCGCTGGCCGCCGACCTGGAGGGCTACAGCGCCGCCGACTGTGTGGCGCTGCTGCGCGAGGCCGCGCTGACCGCGATGCGCCGTTCGATCGACGCGGCCGACGTCACCGCCGCCGACGTGGCCGCCGCCCGCGAGGCCGTGCGCCCGTCGCTGGATCCGGCGCAGGTCGAGGCGCTGCGCGCCTTCGCCGCCGGGCGGTAACTCCCGCGCCTTCCGCGCCGAACGTGGGTTACCCGCACGCTTTCTGGCCGAAAGGTGTGCGGGTAACCCACGTTCGCCGTCGCGGATATCCATCTTGACAGTGGCAAGATCAGTCGGCACAGTGAAACTTGTCACTGACAAGATCTAGGAGGAACGCCATGGAGATCCGCGCCGGCGACGCCGACCGGGAGGCCACCGCCCGCCTGCTCGGCCAGGCGTTCACGCAGGGCTACCTCACGATGCCCGAGTACGAGGCGCGCCTGCAGGACGCCTTCGCCGCGACCACACAGTCCCAGCTGCGTGCGCTCACCGCCGACCTGCCCCTGGCCCGCCGGATCGCCCGCCGTCAGGCCGCCCGGCGCAGCGTGCGCTACCACCTCGCCGGCTACCTGACCATGGTCGCCGTGGTGCTGACCGTGTGGCTGTCGGTCGGGTTGACCACCGGCGCCTGGTACTTCTGGCCGATCTGGCCGATCCTCGGCGCGGGCATCGGCCTGGTCGGCCACGCGCTGCCGGTCAGCCGTTACGGCTCGATGAGCCCGGCGCGAATCGCGTAGCGCGGCGGGCACCGCTTAAGCTACTGGCGATTCACCCGCTACGGCATCGTGGTGACACCAGTCAGCACGATGCTGACCGGGGTGTACTTTTGGCTCCGTTAATTCTGGGGAGTCAGGTTTCTGAGCCAGTACGAGAACGGGCAGGTTGTCGATCGCGCCATGAGCACCCTCGCGCCTGCACGCCCCGCCACCCGCACCCCGTTGATCCGCGACGATCTCGACGGGCTGCGCGGGCTGGCGATCGCCCTGGTGGTCGTCTACCACGTGTGGTTCGGCCGGGTCTCGGGCGGCGTCGACATGTTCCTGGTGCTGTCCGGGTTCTTCCTCGGCGGCCGGCTGCTGCGCCAGGCCGCGGGCGAGCAACCCGACGAGTCGTGGCCGCGGGCGATCCTGCGGATCGTGCGCCGGCTGGTGCCCGCGCTGGTCGTCGTGCTCGCCGCGTCGACGGTGCTGACGGTGCTGGTGCAGCCGCAGACCCGGTGGGAGTCGTTCGCCGACCAGAGCCTGGCCAGCCTGCTGTACTACCAGAACTGGTATCTGGCCGCCGAGACCAGCGACTACCTGCGCGCCGGGCAGGGCGTGACCCCGCTGCAGCACATCTGGTCGATGTCGGTGCAGGGCCAGTTCTTCGTCGCGGCGATCACGATCGCCGCGCTGATCGCGCTGCTCTGCCGCATCGACGGCTGGGCCCGGCAGCGGCGCACCATGCTGGTCGCGGTGCTGGCGGTGGCCACCGCGCTGTCGTTCTGGTACGCGATCGTGGCCCATCAGCTCGACCAGGCGCACGCCTACTACGACACCGCGGCCCGCGCGTGGGAGATGCTCGCCGGCATGCTGGCCGCAGCGGTGGTCGGCGTGGTGCGCATGCCCGGCTGGCTGCGGGTGGCGACGGCGACGGTGGCGCTGGCCGCGATCGCCTGCTGCGGGTTCCTCATCGGGCCGCAGGCACGGCTTCCGCGTCGTCACCTACCTGAAGATGGGCTGCCCGCTGACCACCGACGAGGAGCCTCAGCTCGCCGTCGCCGAGGAGCCGTACCCGGAGTGCCGGGACTGGGTGCGCGAGGCGATGGATGCGCTGATCGCCGACCGACCGGACTACGTGTTCACCACCACCACGCGGCCCATTCAGGACGGCCCGGGTGACCAGGTGCCCGAGGGCTACGTCGGGATCTGGGACGAGCTCAACGCCCACGGGATCCCGATCCTCGGTGTCCGCGACACCCCGTGGATGTTCATCCGCAGCTACCTGTTCTCCCCCGTCGACTGCCTCTCCGACGGCGGCGATCCGGAGAGCTGCGGGCTGCCGCGCCGCGACGTGCTGTCCGACCGCAACCCCACCCTCGACTACGCCGACCGCTACCCGCTGCTGCATCCGCTGGACCTCAGCGACGCGGTCTGCCGCCCCGACCACTGCCGCGCCGTCGAGGGGAACGTGCTGGTCTACCACGACCCGCACCACCTGACGGCCACCTATGTGCGCACCATGGCCGACGAACTCGGCAGGCAGATCGCGGACGCGACGGGGTGGTGGTGATCGGCACACGCGAGGCTCGCGCAGATCACCCCACGTAGACTGTGTTTCACCGAAAGCCTTTGCTCGGCTGACACCCCGACCATTTGTCTCGGTGGCTGTACGCCGCCGACCCGACCGATCGGAGTGCCCTGCTCGTCATTCTGCTTGCGCACGCGGCCGCGACCGCGCTGGCGCCCCTGCTTGTCTACCGATGGGGCCGGATGGCGTTCTACCCGCTGGCGCTCGTCCCGCTGCTGTCGCTGATCTGGGTTGTCACGAACTGGCCCGAGCCCGGTCAGTCCACCCGCGTCGACCTGCCGTGGGTGCCCGAACTGTCGATGGACATCGCGCTGCGCTTCGACTCGCTGGCCGCGATCATGAGCGTGCTGGTGCTGGCGATCGGCGCGCTGGTGCTGTTCTACTGCGCCGACTACTTCCACCACCACGACGGCCAAATGGAGAAGCGGCTGCCGAGCTTCGCCGCCGAGATGGTCGCCTTCTCCGGTGCGATGTTCGGCCTGGTCACCGCCGACAACACGCTGCTGCTGTACGTGTTCTGGGAGATCACCACGGTGCTGTCGTTCCTGCTGGTCGGCCATTACGCCGAGCGGCTGCACAGCAGGCGGGCGGCCACCCAGGCGCTGCTGGTGACGACGTTCGGCGGCCTGGCGATGCTGGTCGGCATCATCATGCTCGGCGAGTTGTCGGGCACCTACCTGCTCTCGGAGATGATCGCCTCCCCGCCCGGCGGGCTGGTCACCCCGGTGGCGGTGACGCTGGTGCTGGTCGGCGCGCTGTCGAAGTCGGCGATCGTGCCGCTGCACTTCTGGCTGCCCGGCGCGATGGCCGCGCCCACCCCGGTGAGCGCCTACCTGCACGCCGCGGCGATGGTGAAGGCCGGCGTCTACCTGATCGCGCGCATGACCCCCGGGTTCGCCGACGTGCCGCCGTGGCGGCCGGTGGTCGTCATCCTCGGGCTGCTGACCATGCTGCTGGCCGGCTGGCGGGCGGTGCGCGAGTACGACCTGAAGCTGATCCTGGCGTTCGGCACGGTCAGCCAGCTGGGCCTGATCACCCTGATGGTCGGCACCGGCGGTGCCGACATGATGCTGGCCGGGCTGGCGATGCTGGTCGCGCACGCCATGTTCAAGGCCGCGCTGTTCATGGTGGTCGGCATCGTCGACCACTCCACCGGCACCCGTGACATCCGCCGGCTGGCCTGGCTGGGCGACCGGGCCCGGCCGCTGCTGGTCATCGCGGTGTGCGCGACGGCCAGCATGGCCGCGCTGCCGCCGTTCTTCGGGTTCGTCGCCAAGGAGGCCGACTTCGAGACCGTGCTGCACAGCCCGCAGCTGGGCGGCTGGGCGCCGGTCGTGCTGGCGGGCATCGCGCTGGGCTCGGTGTTCACCACCATGTACAGCCTGCGGTTCCTGTTCGGCGCGTTCGGCCGCAAGGGTCAGTCCGAGCCGAGCCGCCGCGTCGCCGAGATGCACAGGCTGCACGTCGGGTTCCTGCTGCCGCCCGCCATCCTGGCCTTCTCGGGCCTGGGCTTCGGGCTGTATCCGAGCGGCCTCGGACACGCACTGGAGGACTACGCCGCCACCATCGCCGGCGGGCCCGACTACCACCTCGCGCTGTGGCACGGGGTGAACCTGCCGCTGCTGCTGTCGGTGCTGGTGCTGGGCACCGGTATCGCCGTGTACGTGAACCGGCAGCGGCTGCGCCGGTTCCGCACCGTGCGCGAACCGCTGGGCAACGCCGACCACGCCTACGAGGCCGTGGTGCGGTGGCTGGACCGCTGGTCGGTGGAGCTGACCGCGGTGACCCAGCGCGGGTCGATCCCGTTCACCCAGTCGGTGATCCTGTCGACGCTGGTGCTGCTGCCGACGATCGTGCTGGCGCTGGGTAACCGCGACCACCCGAACTTCGCGCTGTGGGGTTCACCGCTGCAGGTGGTGATCGGCCTGATCATCCTGGCCGCCGCGGTGGGCGCGATGGTGATGCGCAACCGGCTGGCCGCGGTGCTGCTGGTCGGCGTGACCGGGTACGGCTGCGGTGCGATCTTCGCGCTGCACGGCGCCCCGGACCTGGCGCTGACCCAGTTCCTCGTCGAGACGCTGACCCTGGTGATCTTCGTGCTGGTGCTGCGCACGCTGCCCGCCGAGGCGGACCGGGTGCACATCCGGCGCTACCGCTGGCCGCGGGCGGCGCTGGCGCTGGCGGTGGGTGCGACGGTGACCGGGCTGGCGGCGTTCGCGATGGCCGCGCGCAGCGCGACGCCGATCGCCGAGCTGATCCCCGACGCGGCCTACGAACGCGGCCACGGCGCCAACGCGGTGAACGTGCTGCTGGTGGACATCCGCGCCTGGGACACCATGGGCGAGATCATGGTGCTGCTGGTGGCGGCGACGGGTGTGGCGTCGATGGTGTTCCGGCACCGGCGGTTCGGCGCACCGCCCCGGGTGTCCGACGTCGGGCAGCCCGATATCGGGTACCTGCCGCCGATCCCGGCGACCAGTCCCGCGGCCGGCGAGGTGACCTGGCTGCGCGGCAGCGAGCTGCGCGACCCGCGGCACCGCTCGCTGGTGCTGGAGGTCGCGACCCGGGTCATCTTCCCGGTCATCATGGTGCTGTCGGCGTACTTCTTCTTCGCCGGCCACAACACCCCCGGCGGCGGGTTCGCCGGCGGCCTGACCGCCGGTCTGGCGCTGGTGCTGCGGTACCTCGCCGGCGGCCGCTACGAGCTGGGTGAGACGCTGCCGCTGGACGCGGGCAAGGTGCTCGGCGCCGGGCTGACGTTGTCGGCGGGTACGGCGCTGGCCTCGGTCCTGGTGGGCGCGCCCGCGCTGTCGTCGGCGCTGATCCAGGTCGACCTGCCGGTGCTGGGCAGCATCAAGATCGTGACCGCTCTGTTCTTCGACCTGGGGGTGTATCTGATCGTCGTCGGACTGGTGCTCGACGTGTTGCGCAGTCTCGGCGCCCGCATCGACGTCGAGCTGGGCCAGGATCGCAGCGCGGGGGTGACCCGGTGACCACGTCGTTCGTTCCCCTGGTGCTGCTCGGCGGGCTCACCGCCGCCGGGGTGTACCTGCTGCTCGAGCGCAACCTGACGCGAATGCTGTTGGGGCTGCTGCTGATCAGCAACGCGATCAACCTGCTGATCCTGGTGGTGGGCGGCCCGTCCGGGAACCCGCCGATCCGCGGCCGCACCAGCGGGGACACCAGCATCACCGCTGATCCGTTGGCGCAGGCCATGATTCTGACCTCGATCGTGATCACGATGGGGGTGGCGTCGTTCATCCTGGCGATGGCCTACCGGTCCTACCGGTTGACCACCGAGGAGGAGGTCGGCGACGACCCCGAGGACGCGAAGGTGTCCGAACTGGCCGCGCGGGACACCGCGGCGGTCGAGGAGGAACGTCCGAAGCCGGATCTGGGCCGCGACACCGACGCGCCCGACGAGCTCGACGCGGTCCCCGGATTCGAGGGATCGCAATGACTTTCGACAGCACGACTCTCGCGTCCGCCCTGATACCGCTGCCGGTGCTGATCCCGGCGCTGGGCGCCGCGGCCACGCTGATCGCCGGCCGTCAGCCCCGGCTGCAGCGGCTCATCACACTGGGCGGGTTGTCGGTCGTGGTGGCGGTGTGCTGTGCGCTGCTGTACCTGACCGACCGGGACGGCACGCTGGTGCTCAACGTCGGCGGCTGGGGTCAGAGCGTGCCCGGCATGGGCCCGCTGGGCATCACGCTGGTGGTGGACCGGCTCAGTGCGCTGATGCTGGTGGTGTCGTCGATCGTGCTGCTGGCGGTGGTCTTCTACGCCATCGGGCAGGGCATCCGCGACGGCGACGAACGCCAGCCGGTGTCGATCTTCATGCCCACCTACATGGTGCTGTCGGCGGGCGTGTGCATGGCGTTTCTGGCCGGCGACCTGTTCAACCTGTTCGTCGGCTTCGAGGTGCTGCTGTCGTCGAGCTACGTGCTGCTGACCATCGGGGCGAGCAAGGATCGGGTCCGCGCGGGCATCTCGTACGTGATGGTGTCGATGGTGTCGTCGCTGGTGTTCCTGTTCGGCATCGCGCTGGTCTACGCGGCGACCGGGACGCTGAACCTGGCCGAGATCGCGGTGCGCCTCGACGACGTGTCCGAGGGCACCCGCTCGGCGCTGTTCGCGGTGCTGCTGGTGGCGTTCGGCATCAAGGCGGCGGTGTTCCCGCTGTCGGCGTGGCTGCCGGACTCCTACCCGACCGCGCCCGCACCCGTCACCGCGGTGTTCGCCGGCCTGCTCACCAAGGTCGGTGTGTACGCGATCATCCGGGCGCACTCGCTGATGTTCCCGGTCGGCGGCCTGGACCGGGTGCTGATGGTGGCCGCGCTGCTGACCATGGTGGTCGGCATCATGGGTGCGATCGCGCAGAGCGACATCAAGCGTCTGCTGTCGTTCACCCTGGTCAGCCACATCGGCTACATGGTGTTCGGGGTGGCGCTGTCCAACCAGCTCGGCATGTCGGGCGCGATCTACTACGTCGCGCACCACATCCTGGTGCAGACCACACTGTTCCTCGTGGTGGGTCTGATCGAGCGGCAGGCCGGGGCGTCGACCCTGCAGCGGCTCGGCGGGCTGGCCGCGGCGAGCCCGCTGCTGGCGTTCGTGTTCGTCGTGCCCGCGCTCAATCTCGGTGGCATCCCGCCGTTCTCCGGGTTCATCGGCAAGGTGGCGCTGCTGGAGGCCGGTGCCCGGGACGGCTCGGTGCTGGCCTGGCTGCTGGTCGGCGGCGGCGTGCTGACCAGCCTGCTGACGCTGTACGTGGTGGCGCGGGTGTGGACGAAGGCGTTCTGGCGGGCCCGCGAGGACGCCCCGGAGGGGCACCTGTCGGCGGCGTCGCCCGCGGCGCTGCTCGACGAGCCCGAGGACATCAAGTTCGTCGACCGCGACCATGTGGGCCGGATGCCGTTCGGGATGGTGGCGCCGACGGGCGCGCTGATCGCGGTCGGCCTGGCGCTGACGATCTTCGCGGGCCCGGTCTTCGCCTACAGCGAGCGCGCCGCGGCCGAGGTGATCGACCGGGGCCAGTACATCACGGCGGTGGTGGGCACGCCATGAGGTCGACACTGCTGCGCATCTGGGTGCTGTGCTGGCTGATCCTGGTCTGGTGCCTGCTGTGGGGCGAGTTCACCCCGGCCAACGTCGTGTCGGGGCTGGCGGTCGCCCTGCTGATCACGCTGCTGCTGCCGCTGCCCGCGGTGCCGGTCGAGGGCAGGGTGCATCCGCTGTCGCTGGTGTGGCTCGTGCTCTCGGTCGCCTACCGTCTGGCGTTGTCGTCGGTGCAGGTGGCGCTGCTGGCGATCAAGCCGGGTCCACCACCGCTGTCGGCGGTGCTGCGCGCGCACCTGGCGGTGAAGTCGGACTTCGTGCTGGCCCTGGCGGTCACCATCTTCAACCTGATCCCCGGATCGATCGTGGTGGAGATCGACCAGACCCGCCGGATGCTGTACATGCACGTCATCGACGTCGGGTCCGAGCGCACGGTGCGGCAGTTCTACAAGCAGGTCGCGGTCGTCGAGCGGCTGCTGGTGCGCGCGTTCGAGCGTGATGAGGACTGGCGGCCGGCGAGGGAGGAGGCCCCATGAATACCGTGTGGGCCATCGCGGCGGTGATGATCGTCGCCGCGGCGGCGATCACGATGTTCCGGCTGCTGGCCGGGCCGAGCACGCTGGACCGGCTGGTCGCCGTCGACACGCTGATCGCGGTGACGATGTGCGGCATCGGAATCTGGGCGGCGTTCAGCCGCGACAGCACGGTCACCTACGGGCTGACCGCGCTGGCGCTGATCAGCTTCGTCGGGTCGGTGAGCGTGGCGCGCTTCCGGGTGCCCGACGTCAAGCAACCGCACGACGATCGGGGGCCGCGATGACCGTCGTCGATGTCCTCACCGCGGTGCTGGTGCTGGGCGGCTCGACGCTGGCCCTGACCGCCGCGATCGGCGTGGTCCGCTTCCCCGACACCCTGACCCGCATGCACGCCGCCTCCAAGCCGCAGGTGCTGGGCCTGCTGCTGGTGCTGGCCGGCGCCGCCATCCAGCTGCGCGGCCAGGCCGATGTCGGCATGGTGCTGCTCACCGGCCTGTTCACCATGATCACCGCTCCTGTGATCGCGAACCGGGTTGGCCAACTCGCATACCGGGAACAGAACGTCCGAGACGATCTGCTCACGGCGGACGAGGCCGACGAGTTCGTCGAGCGCATGGAAAGCGGTGGAGATGACCGGAACTGAAGACGCCATCGGTCTGGCCTGGACCAGGGCGCAGGAGCAGGGCAGTGAATGTCCGCTGTTCTCCGATCCGTACGCGCAGCGGTTCGTCGACGCCGCGGTCGCCGGCGGCTGGCGGCCGCCCGCCGACGCGCTCAGCGGATATCAGGTCGCCCGCACCAAGTGGTTCGACGAGTTCCTGATCGCCGCGTGCGCCAACGGGGTCGTGCAGGCGGTGATCCTGGCGCCGGGGCTGGACGCGCGGGCGTGGCGGTTGCCGTGGGTCAGCGACTCGGTGCTCTACGAGATCGACGAGCCCCGGTTGCTGCCCCTCAAGACGCAGACGCTGCACGACACCACCCCGGCGGCCACCTACATCCCGGTGCCGTTGAGCGCCGACTGGCCAACGGCGCTGCCCGATGCGGGATTCGACCCCGACGAGCCGACGGCCTGGGTGGTGGAGGGTGCGGAACTGCTTGCCGCCGACCATGACTCGCTGTTCGGGCGGATCGCCGAGCTCAGTGCCCGGGACAGCCGGATCGCGGTGGAGCTGCCGGGCCGGCCGGACTGGCTGCGTGAGCACGGGTGGGAGGTCACCGTCGAGGACGTCACCGACCTGATGAACCGCTATGGCCGCTGCGCGGTCGGCGACCCCGACGCCTCGACGCCGGACACGTCGTTCGTCAGCGCGCGCCGGACCGGCTGACTACTCCCCGGACAGCTGGAACTCGACCAGCGCGGTGACCGTCTCCAGACCTTCGCGCAGCGCCTCGAGCCGCTCGGCGGGTGACGGCGCGGCCAGCACGGCGTACCGGTCGGCCTGCCCCATCGGCAGCCGGGCGGCCAACGCGTACAACCACTTCCCGGCGTCGCCGGACTCGTCGGCGCCGGCCACCACCTCGCGAGGGTCGACCTGTGCGCCGCGGGCGGCGGCGATCCGCTCGAACAGCGCGACCATCCGGTCCTCGATCTCGCGGATCGCGTCGACGGCGACGGCGGCACCGGGCTCGTCGGGCCAGACCTCGACGGCCGCGCGCGGATAGGGATCGTCGGGCTGCCATTCCAGCACCCGGATCCGTTCGCCCATCACGCATTTCAACCGGTAGCGGCCGTCACCGAAGTCGGCGACGTCGGTGATGTGGGCCATCGCGCCGACGTTGCTTCGGGTGTCGCCGCCGCCGACCTCGCGGCCGGCCTCGATCAGCACCACGCCGAACGCCGGGTCGTCGGTGGCCAGGCAGTCGCGCACCAGCGCGGTGTAGCGGGGCTCGAAGATGCGCAGCGGCAGCTCCTCACCGGGCAGCATCGCCACCTGCAGCGGGAACATCGGGATCGCGGCCATGCGTCAGATGTCGAGTTCGGCGACCAGGGCGTCGACCACGGCGAGAAGATCGCCGTCGTGTTCCTCGGCGATCCGGCGCTGCCGCTGATACGACGCGCCGTCACGCCAGATGTCGTCGACGTGGGCGAGTTCGTCGGCGCAGTGCAGTGACGCCGCAACGGGTTCCAGCCGGTTGAGCAGGTCCTCGAGGTCCTCGGTGACCAGCCGCTCGTTGCTGTCGGCGTCCTGGATGATGATCGCGTCGAGCCCGTATCGCGCTGCCCGCCACTTGTTCTCCTGCACGTGCCAGGGCGGCATGGTGGGCAGGGGCTCCCCCGCGTCGAGGCGGCGGTCCAGATCGACGACCAGGCACTGGGTCAGCGCGACCAGCGCGCTGAGCTCACGCAGGTTGGACACGCCGTCGAAGATCCGGATCTCGACGGTCCCGTTGTGCGGGGACGGCCGGATGTCCCACCGGATCTCGTTCATGTGGTCGATGATGCCGGTCTTCTTCTGGTCGTGGACGAAGTTCTCCCACTCCGTCCACGTCTGGAAGTGGAACGGCAGCCCGGCCGTCGGCAGCTGCTGGAACATCATCGCGCGGTTGGACGCGTACCCGGTGTCCTGGCCGGCCCAGAACGGCGACGACGCCGACAGAGCCAGCAGATGCGGGTAGTGGTTGAGCAGCGAGGTGATGATCGCCATCACCTTGTGCGCCGAGCGGACCCCGACGTGCACGTGCACACCCCAGATCAGCATCTGCCTGCCCCACCACTGGGTGCGCTTGATCAGTTCGGCGTACCGCGGCGCGTCGGTCAGGCTGTCGGGTGACCACGTCGCGAACGGATGGGTGCCCGCGCAGAACAACTCCATCCCACGCTCGCGCACGATGGGCCGCGTGGCAAGGAGCGTGCTGCGCAGGTCGTCCATCGCCTCGGGCACCGTTTCGCAGATGCCGGTGACGATCTCGACGGTGTTGCGCAGCAGCTCCTTGTGCACGCGCGGGTTGTCACCGAGTTCCTCGATGACAGCCGTGGCCTGATTGGTCAGGTCGCGGGTGTGTGCGTCGACAAGTGCGAACTCCCACTCGACACCGACCGTCGGCCGCGGTGAGCCGGCGAAGTCGATGTGGCGGTCAGCCTGCGGTGATGACACCGCACGCCACCCGCGCGCCGGCGTCGCCGGTCGCCAGAGTGGTCTGGTCCGGCGGCGGATCGCCGTTGATCTGGGTGTAGCGCTCCGGCGGGATGTTGGCGAAGTTGTCGGCCTTCTCGTGGATGATGATCGAGGTGCCGGCGCCGGAGGTCAGGTCCTCGGCGGTGAACGCGTCGGTCGTGGTCACCAGCTTGGCCGAACCGTCCTCACGCACCTGCAGCGAGGACAGGTCGCCGCTGGACGGGTGGCCGCTGTGGCCGGGGACCTGGAAGTGACCGCCCGCGGAGTTGAAGTTGCCCGGGTTGCCGCCGGTCGGCGCGACCGAGTTCGCCTCGCACTTGCCGACCTGGTGGATGTGCAGACCGTGGAAGCCGGGGGTGAGCTCACCCGACTTGGTGGTCTCGACGGTGACCGTCGCGTAGTCGCCGGTGAACTCGATGGTCGCCTCGGCGACCGGGGTGCCGTCGGCCAGCTTCAGCTCGGCGGTCAGGGTTTCGCCCTTGGCGGCCTGACCGTGCTCGTCACCGTGGCCGCTGTCCTCCTCGGGCGGCGCCGACGGGGCCGGCGAGCCGGTCCAGATCGACGGGGTGGTACCCGGGGCATCGCTCGGAACCTCCGGCGAGGAGCAGGCACTGAGCGCGAGCGCCGGGACTGTGAACAAGGCAGCGGCAGCGACGGTCTTGAACATGAGCAAGAGCCTAGCCGGTGACCACCACGACAACGCCCGGCGGTTGCTCGGCGAGTTCGGGGCGGCGCTCCTCGACGGGCGCTTCGAGCACCCTGCCCACCTCTTCGGCGGCCTCACGCTCGCCGGGGGCGTCGGAGAAGTACACGGTCGTGACGGGCACGTCGGCCAGCTCGAGGTTGCCGGTCTCGGTCACGTCGAAGCCGGCGTCGCGCAGCCGGTTGGCGGTGTTCTCCGCGGCGCCGGGCACCTCGGAGATGTTGTAGACCCGCACGTCCACGTCGGCCGGCTCAGGCTTCTCCGAGGTGCTGGTGGGGGTGCTGGTCGTGGTGGTGGTCGCGATCGCCGGCGTGGTGTCGTCGCCGTCGTCGGACCCCATCGCCTGGAAGCCGACCAACAGGAACACCACGCCCAAGAACAGCAGCACCATGACCATGGCGCGCAGGGGCAGACCGGACGAGTCTCGCTGATTCATTGCGACCACCTTATCGACCGGACCGCCGTCTCCGGCTGCGCCCGCCCGACGTCAGCTACTGCGATCAGGTGATCTCGAAGCCGAGCCGGCGCGCCGCGCGGGCCTTCTGCCTGCTGGCACGCAGCCGCCGCAGGCGCTTGACCAGCATCGGATCGAATGCTAGGGCCTCCGGCCGGTCGATGAGGGCGTTGAGGATCTGGTAGTACCGCGTGGCCGACATGGAGAACAGCTCTTTGATGGCGTCTTCCTTGGAGCCCGCGTACTTCCACCACTGCCGCTCGAACGCGAGGATGTCCCGCTCGCGCCGCGTCAACCCGTCGGAGAGATCAGAGTCGTCCCCAGATTGCTCAGTCCGCGCGATCGCGCCGTCCATCTCGCTCCTGGACCCTTCCGACAAACGTGAATGACATCGATGTGGTTCGGCGCTCATTCAACCACGGCTGTCGTTGATGAGCCGGTCGACATGCCCGCGAGTCGGCGGCAAAAGGTTGCCGACCTAAGATTTTGCGCATGGCCGTCGTACCGATCCGCATCGTAGGAGATCCGGTCCTGCACACCCCCACCGAGCCGGTGCCCGTCGGCGACGACGGCAAGCTGCCCGAGGATCTCGCAGATCTGATCCAAGACATGTTCGACACGATGGACGCCGCCAACGGCGTCGGTCTGGCCGCCAACCAGATCGGCGTGTCCAAGCGGCTGTTCGTCTACGACTGCGCCGAGGAGCGCGGTAAGCCCCACTCCCGCCGGCGCGGCGTCGTCATCAACCCGGTGCTGGAGACCTCCGAGATCCCGGAGACCATGCCCGACCCGGACGAGGACGAGGAGGGCTGCCTGTCGGTGCCCGGCGAGCAGTTCCCCACCGGGCGGGCCACCTGGGCGCGGGTCACCGGGCTCGACGCCGAGGGCAACCCGGTCACGCTGGAGGGCACCGACCTGTTCGCCCGGATGCTGCAGCACGAGACCGGCCACCTCGACGGGTTCCTCTACATCGACAAGCTGATCGGCAGGCACGCCCGCAGCGCCAAGCGCGCGATCAAGGCGCACGGCTGGGGCAAGCCCGGACTGTCCTGGATGCCGGGCAAGGACCCGGATCCGTTCGGGCACTGATGCCGTTCCCCGCACCCGGGGTGCGGGTGATCATCCGCTACCGGTTGCCCGCCGGATCCGAACCGCCGCTCACCGACGTGATCGGGCTGCTCGAGCGGTCCGGGCCGACGCTGCGGGTACGCACCAAGGAGGGCGACGTCGTCGACGTCGACCCGGCCGATGTGGTGGTCCTCAAGGAACTACCGCCGCGCACGGTACGCACCTCCGACATCCGCAAGGTCGAACACGCCGCCGCGCTGGCGTGGCCGGGCACCGAACAACGCTGGGTCGACGGCTGGCTGCTGCGCGCCGGCGGCGGGAACAGCCACCGCGGCAATTCGGCGGTGCCGCTGGGATTCGAGGCCACCGCGTCGGCGCTGCCCGAGATCGTGGCGTGGTACGGCGAGCGGGGCCGCACGCCGTGGTTGTCGATCCCGGACCGGCTCTACCGGCTGGCCGACGCGCGCCCGCACCTGGAGACCCTGGTGATGGTGCGCGAGTTGACGGACGAGAAGGCCGATCCGGCAGTCACTCTCGAGTCCGTTCCGTCGGCGGAGTGGCTGCGGCTGTATCAGCGGGACCTGCCGGTGGAGGTGCTGACCGCGGTGGTCGACGGTGACGTGGTGTTCGGCATGGTGCCCGGGGCTGCGGTGGGCCGGGCCGCGGTGACCACGGCACCCGACGGGAGCCGGTTCGTGGGACTCTCGGCGGTGCGGGTCGACGAGGCCGCGCGCGGCCGCGGGCATGCCCGCCGGTTGTGTCAGACGCTGCTGCACTGGGGTTCCGGCCGGGGCGCGACGCGCGGGTATGTGCAGGTGCTGACGGACAACGCGGTGGCGATCGGGCTGTACGAGTCGATAGGTTTCACCACGCAGCACCGCAGCCGGTTCGTCGACGCTCGTAGCCTGTAGCCCATGCGTATCGCGACGTGGAACGTCAACTCGATCCGGGCCCGGGTGGACCGGGTCACCGACTGGCTGCAGCGCGCCGACATCGATGTGCTGGCGATGCAGGAGACCAAGTGCAACGACGAGCAGTTCCCGTCGATGCCGTTCCTGGCCGCCGGTTACGAGGTGGTGCACTGCGGGTTCAACCAGTGGAACGGGGTGGCGATCGCGTCGCGGGTCGGCATCGACGACGTGCAGGTCGGGTTCGACGGCCAGCCCACGTGGAGTGACAAGCCCGAGGTGGAGGCGGCCGCGGAGGCCAGGGCACTGGGTGCGACGTGCAACGGGGTGCGGGTGTGGAGCCTGTACGTGCCCAACGGCCGCGCGGTGGACTCGCCGCACTACGCGTACAAGCTGGAATGGCTTGCGGCGCTGCGTAATACCGCACAGAAGTGGTTGTCGGACGACCCGTCGGCGCAGATCGCGCTGGTCGGGGACTGGAACATCGCGCCCACCGACGAGGACGTGTGGGACGTCGAGTTCTACAAGAACAGCACCCATGTCACACCGCGGGAGCGGGCGGCGTTCGACGCGATCGTCGACGCGCAGTTCACCGATGTGGTGCGGCCGTTCACGCCGGGCCCCGGCGTGTTCACGTACTGGGACTACACGCAGCTGCGGTTTCCGAAGAACCGCGGCATGCGCATCGACTTCATCCTCGGCTCACCGGCTTTCGCGCAGCGGGTCGTGCACGCCGAAATCGTGCGCGACGAGCGCAAGAGCGGCAAGAACCGGATCGGCGCGCCCAGCGATCACGCACCGGTGCTGGTGGAGCTGGGCTGATCCGTCGAACGTGCTTGTCTGCGAGAAATCGCCGAAATCTCGCACATAACTTCACGTTCGACACATTTGCGTGATCGCCCGACGCGATTTGTCGGACCCCGGTGGCATGATCGGGTCATGGTCGAACAGGAGTTCGAGCTCGCAGATCCGGACAGCTGCGTGGCTGTCCTCGATGAGACGCGCCGCGACGAGTCCAGGCTGATGGCGCGCCAGATGACTGCCATCGCCGACCTGTTGGCCCATCGGACCGCCGAAGCGGAGGGCGTCGATCCCGATCCGGGCTGGTCCATGATCACCGGCTTCTCGCGCACCGTCGCCGAGGTGGGCGCCGCGCTGCACATGGCACCGAGGGAGGCGAACAAAGTGGTCGCCTGCGCGGAGGCACTCGACCTGCGGCTGCCCAGGATCCGCGATCTGCTCGCCGAGGGCCACATCGATTTCGCCAGCGTGCGCACCATCGTCACCCGCACCGAGCTGGTGGAACAGGAGCTGATCGGCGCGCTCGACAGGCGACTGGCCGAACGCATCCGCCGGTGGGAGTGCTGGTCGCATAAGCGGCTGGTCAACGCGGTCGACAAGGTGATCCTCACCATCGACCCGGACGCCGCCAAGGAGCGCCGTGCCCGCGCCGACGGTGACCGCTACATGAAGATCACGCCGCAGGTCGACGGGACCGCGAAGGTCCAGGGCCGCATCTCGGCGACCGCCGCCGCCGTCTACGAGCGGCGCATGGACCAGCTCGTGAAGACGGTGTGCGCCAACGACTCCCGCACGATGGACCAGCGCCGCGCCGACGCCATGCAGGCGATCGCCGAGAACCGCACCCGGCTCGACTGCACCTGCGGCAGCGACGACTGCCCCATGCGCACCGAGGATCCCGGACCGCAGCGCGCCGTTCCCGTCGTCATCAACGTCATCGCCACTGAGGCGACCGTCAGCGGGGAGAGTGAGGAGCCGGGCTACCTCGAGGGCTTCGGGGTGATCGACGCCGACACGGTGCGCGAGCTGACCGAAGACGCGAAGCTGCGCCCGCTGGCGGAGCCGACGGTGACCGAGGAGCGGGCCCACCGCTACCAGCCCACGCCGGCGGTGGCGCGGTGGGTGCGGTACCGGGACCTGACGTGCCGTTTCCCGTTCTGTGACCGCAAGGCGGCCATCTGCGACCTCGACCACACGACACCGTTCAATCACGAGGACCCGGCGACGGGCGGGTTGACCGTGCCATCGGATCTGGCCGCCTACTGCCGTCAGCACCACCGGCTCAAGACCTTCCTCAGCGGGTTGGACGGCTGGCAGGACGAACAGCTCGCCGACGGCACGATCGTGTGGAGGACGCCGACCGGCCGGGTGTACCGCACCACCCCCGACGGGCCCGAACTGTTCCCTCAGATGCGCCCGGACTGTACGGAACCCAAGCCGCGCAGACGGAATCGGCAGCGCGAACGCAAGGCACGGATCGCGCGGATGCGCGAGACACTGCGCGCGCAGCGCCCGGTCAACGCGGCGCAGCGCAACCTGGACCGGGCACGCACGAAGGAGATTGAACTTCGCAAGTGGCGCAATGAATCTCGCCGATGGCTGCTGCTGTTCAAGGGTGAGCGCAAGAGCAGAAGTCCGTTCGCCCGCTGGATCAACGACCCCTTCGAGCCGGAGGATCTGACCCCGGACTGGCGACCACCGCCGGATCCGGAACCCCGGTTCGACGAGCCGCCGTTCTGACGGGCGGCCGGTCGGACACATCCGCGCCTCCCCCTCCCGTTCCGGCGGTTCCTGCGCTAACGTGACCGATGTCCACACACGGGAGCACGCACCCAGCGTGCTGAGAGGACGGGTGGGCCCGTCGACCGTACGAACCTGACCGGGTAATGCCGGCGTAGGGAGTTGCCATGACCGCTGTGTCCGTGAATGTCACCACCGGCCCCATCGAGGGCAGTACGAAGATCTACCGCGAGCTCGACGCGGTGCCCGGCGCCCGAGTGCCGTTCCGCCGGGTGAACCTGTCCAACGGCGAACATCTCGATCTGTACGACACGTCGGGGCCGTACACCGATCCGACCGCCACCATCGACCTGCAGGCGGGACTTCCGCCACGGCCCGGCGTCGTCCGGGACCGCGGTACGCAGCAGCAGCGCGCCCGCGCCGGTGAGATCACCGCCGAGATGGCGTTCATCGCCGCCCGTGAGGGGGTGCCCGCCGAGCTGGTTCGCGACGAGGTGGCCCGCGGACGGGCCGTCATCCCGGCCAACCACAACCACCCCGAGGCCGAGCCGATGATCATCGGCAAGGCGTTCGCCGTGAAAGTCAATGCCAATATCGGTAATTCGGCGGTCACCAGCTCGGTCGCCGAGGAGGTCGACAAGATGGTGTGGGCCACCCGCTGGGGCGCCGACACCATCATGGACCTGTCCACCGGCCGCAACATCCACGAGACCCGCGAGTGGATACTGCGCAACTCCCCGGTCCCAGTCGGCACCGTGCCGATCTACCAGGCGCTGGAGAAGGTCAACGGCGACCCCACCATGCTCAGCTGGGAGCTGTACCGCGACACCGTGATCGAGCAGTGCGAGCAGGGCGTCGACTACATGACCGTGCACGCCGGCGTGTTGCTGCGCTACGTACCGCTGACCGCCCAGCGCGTCACCGGCATCGTCAGCCGCGGCGGCTCCATCATGGCCGCGTGGTGCCTGGCGCATCACCGGGAGTCGTTCCTGTACACGCATTTCGAGGAACTCTGCGAGATCCTGCAGCGCTACGACGTCACGTTCTCCCTGGGCGACGGGCTGCGTCCCGGCTCGATCGCCGACGCCAACGACGAAGCCCAGTTCGCCGAGCTGCGCACCCTCGGTGAGCTGACGAAGATCGCGAAATCCCATGGCGTGCAGGTGATGATCGAAGGCCCGGGCCACGTGCCGATGCACAAGATCGTCGAGAACGTACGTCTGGAGGAGGAGCTGTGCGACGAGGCCCCGTTCTACACACTGGGCCCGCTCGCCACCGACATCGCACCCGCCTACGACCACATCACGTCCGCGATCGGGGCGGCGATCATCGCGCAGGCCGGCACGGCGATGCTGTGCTACGTCACCCCCAAGGAACACCTCGGACTGCCGGACCGCAAGGACGTCAAGGACGGCGTGATCGCCTACAAGATCGCCGCGCACGCCGCCGACCTCGCCAAGGGCCATCCGCGCGCGCAGGAACGCGACGACGCGCTGTCGCGCGCCCGCTTCGAGTTCCGGTGGAACGACCAGTTCGCGCTGTCGCTGGACCCGGACACCGCGCGGGCGTACCACGACGAGACACTGCCCGCCGAGCCCGCCAAGACCGCGCACTTCTGCTCGATGTGCGGGCCGAAGTTCTGTTCAATGCGCATCAGCCAGGACGTGCGCGAGTACGCCGCGATGCAGGAGGGTATGGCCGAGAAGTCCCGGGAGTTCGCCGAACACGGCAACCGCGTCTATCTTCCCTTGGCATGAGCTATCTTCCGCTGCCCGAACCCGGGACCACCCCGGTACGGGTGATGACGATCGCCGGCTCCGACTCCGGCGGGGGCGCGGGCATCCAGGCCGACATGCGCACCTTCGCACTGCTCGGCGTGCACAGCGCGGTCACGGTGACCGCCGTGACCGTGCAGAACTCGACCGGGGTGCGCGGCTTCCACGAGATACCGCTCGACATCGTCGCCGGCCAGATCGACGCCGTGGTCACCGACATCGGCGTGCAGGCCGCCAAGACCGGCATGCTGGCGTCGTCGGGGATCATCGACACCGTCGCCGAGACGTGGCGGGGGCTGGGCCTGGCGGGCACGGTGCCACTCGTCGTCGACCCGGTGTGCGCGTCCATGCACGGTGACCCGCTGCTGCATCCCAGCGCGCTGGATTCGCTTCGCACCGAACTGTTCCCGCTGGCGACGCTGGTGACACCGAACCTCGACGAGGTGCGGCTGCTGGTCGGCATCGACGTCGTCGACGAAACCACCCAGAAGGAGGCGGCCCGCGCCCTGCACGCGCTGGGCCCGCAGTGGGCGCTGGTCAAGGGCGGGCATCTGCGCCGCTCGTCGCACAGCCCCGATCTGCTGTTCGACGGCACCGACTTCTACGAGTTCGACGCCACCCGCATCGACACTCCCCACGACCACGGCGCCGGGGACACGCTGGCGGCGGCCATCGCCTGCGCGCTCGCCCACGGCTACTCGGTGCCCGACGCGGTCGCGTTCGCCAAGTCGTGGGTCACCGAGTGTCTGCGCGCCGCATACCCGCTGGGCGCCGGCCACGGCCCGGTGTCCGCACTGTTCCGGCTGAGCAAATGAGCCGCACGACCGATATCGAGCAGATCGCCGGGGTGGCCCACGAGCCCGACGGCACACCGCACGGCGTCGTCGTGCTCACCCACGGCGCAGGCGGCAGCCGGGAGGCGCCGCTGCTGGTGCGGATCTGCGACGAGTGGGCGGCGCGGGGCTGGCTGGCGGTGCGCTACAACCTGCCGTACCGGCGGCGACGGCCCAAGGGGCCGCCGTCGGGTTCGGCCAAGGCCGACCAGGCGGGCGTGGTGGAGGCGATCGCACTGGCCCGCACCCTGGCCGACGGCCCGGTGATCGCCGGCGGGCACTCCTACGGCGGCCGGATGACCTCGATGGTGGCCGCCGAACACACGGCCGGCCTGGACGTGCTGACGCTGTTCTCCTATCCCCTGCACCCGCCGGGCAAGCCCGAGCGCGCCCGCACCGAGCACCTGCCCGCCATCACCGCGCCGACGGTGTTCACCCACGGCACCGCCGACCCGTTCGGCTCGATCGACGAGCTGCGTGCCGCGGCCGCGCTGGTCGGGGCGCCCACCGAGGTCGTGGAGATCACCGGTGCGCGGCACGACCTGGGCTCGAAGATGCTCGACGTGCCCGCGCTGGCCGTCGACGCGGCGCTGCGGTTGCTCGCGGGATAACCGCCCGACCGGCCGTCGCCGCGATACGGTGCCTGGGTGACCACGCCTCCTGGCCCGCCGCCGCCCCCGTACGGTGCGCAGCCGCCCTACCAGCAGCCCTACGGCCAGCAGCCCTATGGTCAGCCCGGCTACCCGCCGCCCCCGCCCATGCCGTACTCCGGCGAGCAGCCCCACTACGGGCCGCCGCCGGCCAAGTCCCGCAGGCCGCTGTACCTGGCGCTGGGTGCCCTGGCGGTGCTGGCCGTCCTGGTCGTGGGCGGTGTCGTGCTGTACCTGACCGTCGGCAGTGGCACCGTGACCGCCACCAGCATCGGGGTGGGCGACTGCCTGCGCGAGATCCCCGGCGACACCCGGGTGCTGACGGTGCGCACCGTCGACTGCGGCGAGAACCACGCCGGCGAGGTGTTCGCGGTGCTGGAGATGCCCGCGGGTGATTTTCCGGGCCAGGCGGCGATCGACGCCTACGCCGAACAGTGCAGCCCGGCGCTGGCCGCCTATTCACCGCAGGCCATGACCGACGACTCGGTGCAGATGTACGTGCTCTACCCGACAGAGGAGACCTGGGCCCAGGGCGACCGGGCCGTGACCTGCATCGCGACGCTCGATCCGCCGCGGGCCGGGTCGCTGAGGGGCTGAGGCTCCCCGAACCTATCTGTAACCTGGGGTACCGTTTTCTCCATGACTTCGGGTGAGACTTCGAAGCGGACTTCGCAACCGTACGACGCCGTCATCGTGGGTGCCGGCTTCGGCGGGATCGGCGCCGCCATCCAGCTCAAGCGGCTCGGCTACGAGAACTTCGTCATCCTCGACCGCGAGGACGGCCTGGGCGGCACCTGGCACGTCAACCGCTACCCCGGCCTGGCCGTCGACGTTCCCACCACCACCTACTCGTACTTCTTCGAGCCGAACCCGAACTGGTCGCGGCTGTTCTCCACCGGCAGTGAGATCAAGCAGTACGCCGACGACGTCGCCGACAAGTACGACGTGCGCAGGCACATGCGGTTCAACACCACCGTGGAGAGCGCCCGCTGGGACGACGAGGCGAAGATGTGGCGGGTCGCGCTGGCCGGCGGCGACACGCTCACCACGCGCTACCTGATCACCGCGACCGGGTTCCTGTCGCAGCCGCACACCCCCGACATCCCGGGCATCACGGAGTTCGCGGGCAAGATCATCCACACCACCGACTGGGACGACACCTACGACCTGACCGGTAAGCGGGTGGCGATCATCGGTACCGGCGCCACCGCCGTGCAGCTGATCCCCGAACTGGCCAAGCGGGTCGCCGACCTGACCGTCTACCAGCGCACCCCGATCTGGGTGGTGCCCAAGATCGACTTCCACTTCTCCGAGCGGGCCAAGCGGCTGTTCGCGCGGTTCCCGTTGACGCAGCGCGCGATCCGCGCGATCACCGACGCGCTCTACGAGTTCTTCATCTACGTGGGCCTGCACCACCGCCAGACGCTGTTCCGGCGGCTGAACATCGCGGCGTCCGACCTGGCGAAGATCCACCGGTTCCTCTCGATCCGCGACCCCGAGCTGCGCAAGCAGCTCACCCCCGACTACGACTTCGGCTGCAAACGCCCGACCTTCTCCAACAGCTACTACCGGGTGTTCACCAAACCGAATGTGCACCTGCAGAGTTCGGGGATCGCGCGGATCGAGCCGGACGGCATCGTGGCCAACGACGGCACCAAGACCGAGATCGACACCCTGGTGCTGGCCACCGGCTTCGACCTGTGGGAGGCCAACTTCCCGGCCATCGAGGTCATCGGCCGCGAGGGCCGCAACCTCGGAAAGTGGTGGCGGGAGACCCGGTTCCAGGCCTACCAGGGCATCACGGTGCCGTATTTCCCGAACTTCCTGAGCCTGGCCAGCCCGTACGCGTTCCTCGGGTTGAACTTCTTCAACACGATGGAATACCAGATGCGGCACATGGATCGGCTGTTCACCGAGGTGAAGCGCCGCGGCGCAACGACGTTCGAGGTCACCGAGGAGGCCAACAGCCGCTACCTGGACCGGATGACCGAGTTGATCGGCGACTCGGTGTTCGCCGTCGGCAACTGCGCGTCGTCGCGCTCCTACTACTTCAACCCCAGTGGCGAGGCGACACTGCTGCGGCCGATGTCGACCCGCGCCGCCATCAAGGAAGCGTCTCAGTATCCTCTGAGCGACTACCGAATCGCGTGAAAGGAACACCTGTGTCGACTGACTCGAATGGTTCGCGTGCGGCCACTGTGGCGGGGCTGGGCCTCGCCGGCGTCGGAGTTTCGCATTTCGTGAAACCCGAACTGTTCGAATCCATCACGGCGCCGGCCTTCCCGCGCGACACCCGCAAGTTCATCTACATCAACGGCGCGCTGGAGACCGCGATCGGGCTGGGGCTGGCGGTGCGCAAGACCCGCAAGCTGGCGCTGATCGGTGCGCTCGGTTACGGCGCCTACCTGGCCGTCAACGGGGCGCGTAACCGGTAGCGGCCCAACAACGTCACATCCAGCAGACGCCGCAGAATCTCATGGTTCTGCGGCGTATTGCGATAGTCGGTCAGCCGGCCCAGGTCGATGACCAGTGACATGGCGGCGTGCACGACGAACCGCGCCTGCGCGGGCGACCACTCGGGACGCACGGCGACCACCAACTCCACCCACGCCTCGACGATCGACCGCTGCATGTTGCGCAGGATCTTCTGGTCGGTGGGCGACATGTTCAGCCGCTCGGTGTAGTACACGTAGTCGAGTTCGGGCTGGGCGAACGACCGGGCCACGTAGGCGTCGATCAGCGCGGTCAGCGCGTCCTCGGCGTCGGTGTGCGCGCTGGTGATCGCGGTCATCTCCTCGGAGAGCCGGTCGGCGGCCCGGCGGAACGCGGCAGCCAGGATGTCACTCTTGCCCGCGAAGTAGCGGTAGATCCCCGACGCGGGCATGCCGACCGCGGCGGCGATCTCCTCCATGCTCGTGTCGCGGAACCCCTTGAGGTTGAACAGCCGCATCGACTCGTTCAGCAGCGCTTCGTATTTCGAGGTCTCCGCGGGCGCGGGCGCGGCGGCAGCCTGCTGCGGTTCGGCGGCGTCGATGGTCTCGTCGATGGCGGGCAGTTCCGCCGCCATCAGCGTCTCGGCGAGATCGGCGAGCAGGCTGCGCACCTGCACGGCGGGCAGTTTGGCGCGATGGTCGACGATGCTGCCGATGACCGACAGCACCGAGATCGACAGTGTCCAGCGCTGCCGCGACGACAGTTCCGGGCGCAGCGCGCGCAACGGCCGCTGCAGCCGCTGGTTGACGGTGTGCATCTGCGCGATCAGCGACGCCTGATCGTCCCCGCGCAGATAGCGGGCCTCCCAGCGGTACAGCCCGCCGGACTCCCGGTTGGCCATCGAGGTGTCGACGAGCGCAGCCACCAGGCGGCGCAACTCATCGCGGGGATCGTCGAACTCGGTGTCCTCGACGAACGCGGTGCAGTCCACCAGCTGCTGGCCGAGGTTGAGCACCGCACCGCGGAACAGGTCGTACTTGCTGGCGTAGTGCCGGTACAGCGCGGCCGCGGAGATCCCGACCCGCGACGCGATGCCCTCCATGCTGACGCCGTGATAGCCCAGCGCGCTGAACGCCTCGGCGGATGCGCGGGCGATCTGCTCCTTGCGGTCCTTCGGCCGGCGACGGACCGCGCCACCGCTCGCCGGCCGGGTGCGCGACATGGGCACCACGATATCGGACCGCGTCCCCACATAGCGCCCGACTTCGCTTGGAAAGAATCGTCAAACGTGTCACACCCGTGTGAACAGCCATTAACATAATGCCGTGTTGGGTGCGTTGCGCAAAGTTCTGAGCTATCAGGTGACGATCGGCGAGCTGATCGTCGTCGCGCTGGTGATCGGCACGCCGTACCTGGTCGTCGGCGCCGTGTGGTCGACGACGCACACCGACCACCTGGCCCACATGTCCGGTGCTGACCTGGCCGTTTCCTACCTCGGGTCCATCGTCTCCTGGCCGGTGCTGCTGTTCTCAGACGTCTGCATGACCTGACGGGAGTGTTCGTGTCCAACCGCCATCACCGCCTGGCGTACACCGGGATCGTCGCCGCCGTGGTGCTGCTCGTGGTCCTGCTGGCAATGAGTTTCCCGGTCTTCCTGGACAGCTACGACCAGTACGGCTTCCAGATCCGATGCGGTACCGCCTACCTGACCGATCTGGCCCAGGCGTCGGCGGCCGCCGGCGACGACGACTTCGTCGGCCGGTGCGAGAACGCCCTGCTGCTGCGCCGGCTGTGGACGATTCCGCTGGCGGTGCTCGCCGGGGTGACGCTGCTCGGCGTGCTGGTGGCCGCGGCGACCACCTCGACACGCGAGTCCCTGAACTAGCATTCCGGCGGTGAGCACGCCGCAGGGCCCAGCGCTGCCCCGTCGGCTCGGCACGGTCGATGCGGTGGTGATCGGGCTGGGCTCGATGATCGGTGCGGGCATCTTCGTGGCGCTGCCGTCGGCCGCCGCGGCCGCGGGGTCGGGGCTGCTGGCCGGGTTGGCGGTCGCCGCCGTCGTCGCCTACTGCAACGCCACCTCCTCGGCGCGCCTGGCCGCCCGGTATCCGCAGTCCGGCGGCACCTACGTGTACGGCCGCGAGCGGCTCGGACCGTTCTGGGGTCACACCGCGGGCTGGAGCTTCATCGTCGGCAAGACGGCCTCGTGCGCGGCGATGGCGCTGACCGTCGGCCACTACGTGTGGCCGCAGTGGGCGCACGGGATCGCGGTGGCCACGGTGGTGGCGTTGACGGCGTTGAACTACGCGGGGATCCGAAAGTCCGCCGCGGCGACGCGGATCATCGTGGCGGTGGTGCTGGCGGTGCTGGCCGCGGTGGTGGTGACGGTGCTGGGTTTCGGCGGGCCGCAGGCCGAACGGCTGGCGCCCGGCGGCGATGTCGGCGGTGTGCTGCAGGCCGCCGGTCTGCTGTTCTTCGCGTTCGCCGGCTACGCCCGGATCGCCACGCTGGGCGAGGAGGTGCGCGATCCGGAGCGCACCATCCCCCGCGCGATCACCATCGCGCTGGTGATCACACTGCTGGTGTACGCGGTCGTCGCGGTCGCGGTGCTCGCCGAATTAGGCAGTGACACTTTGGCTTCCGCGACGGCTCCGCTGGCCGACGCCGTCGTCGCCGCCGGCTGTCCCGCGGTCGCCCCGGTGGTGCGCGCGGGTGCGGCGGTGGCCGCGGTGGGTGCGCTGCTGGCGTTGATCCTCGGGGTGTCGCGGACGACGCTGGCGATGGCGCGCGACGGGTACCTGCCGCGCACGCTGGCGACCGTGCACCCGCGGTTCGGCAGCCCACACCGCGCGGAGATCGCCGTCGGCGTCGTGGTGGCCGTGGTGGCGGCGGTGGTCGACGTGCGCGGGGCGATCGGTTTCTCGTCGTTCGCGGTACTGCTGTACTACGCGATCGCGAACGCCTCGGCGTGGACGCTCGGGCACCGGGTGATCCCCGCCGTCGGCCTCACCGGGTGCGTGGTGCTGGCGGTGCTGCTGCCACTGCCGTCGGTGATTGCGGGGAGTTGCGTGGTGCTCGTGGGCGCGCTGGCCTACCGTCTTACTCCGTGATCGAGCTGACCTGGAAGCGCGTCGACGCGAACCCGGACGACGATTTCGTCGTCGCACCCGATGAACGACTCAGCTGGGGCCGCACCATCGGCCTGGGCGCCCAGCATGTGGTCGCGATGTTCGGGGCCACGTTCCTGGTACCGGTGCTGACCGGCTTCCCACCCGCGACGACGCTGCTGTTCTCCGGCGTCGGCACGATCCTGTTCCTGCTGATCACCGGTAACCGGCTGCCGAGCTATCTGGGCTCGAGCTTCGCGGTGATCGCACCGGTGACCGCGGCGGTGGCGTCGCAGGGCACCGGCAGCGCCCTCGGCGGCCTGGTGGCCGTGGGGCTGGCGCTGATCGCGATCGGCGCGGTGGTGCACTTCGCGGGCACCCACTGGATCGACGTGACGCTGCCGCCGGTGGTGACCGGCGCCGTCGTCGCGCTGATCGGGTTCAACCTGGCGCCGGCGGCGAAGGGGAACTTCGAGAAGGGCCCGGTGGTCGCGACGGTGACCCTGGTGCTGCTGGTGGCGACGCTGGCGTTCTTCCGCGGTCTGATCGGCCGGCTGGCGATCTTCGTGGCGGTGGTGGTCGGCTATCTGCTGGCGCTGGCGCTCGGCGAGGTCGACACGTCGGCGATCGCGGCCGCGCCGTGGGTGGGGCTGCCGGAGTTCCACACGCCGACGTTCTCGCTGGCGGTGCTGCCGATGTTCCTGCCCGCGGTGATCGCGCTGGTCGCCGAGAACATCGGGCATGTGAAGTCGGTGGGCCAGATGACCGGCGCCGATATGGATCCGGTGATGGGCCGCGCGCTGGCGGCCGACGGCGTGGCCACGACGCTGGCCGGTTTCGGCGGCGGTTCGGCGACCACGACGTACGCCGAGAACATCGGCGTGATGGCCGCGACCCGGGTCTACTCGACCGCGGCGTACTGGGTGGCGGCCGTGGTCGCGATCCTGCTGTCGTTGTGCCCCAAGGTCGGCGCGGTGATCTCGGCGATCCCCGCCGGCGTGCTGGGCGGTGCGACCGTGGTGCTCTACGGCCTGGTCGGCGTGCTGGGCATCCGCATCTGGCTGACCAACCGGGTGGACTTCTCCAAGCCGATCAACCAGATGACCGCGGCCATCCCGCTGATCATCGGTATCGCCGATTTCACCTGGAACGCGGGCAGTCTGACGTTCACCGGCATCGCGCTGGGGTCGATCGCCGCGCTGGTGGTGTACCACGGGATGCGGCTGCTGGGGTTCCGTTCGGCGTCGGAGCCGGCTAGGGGGCCGTTCGATTCCGTTGATCCCGAGCCGGAACCCCGTTGACACCGTCGATGCTCTCGGCGTAGCCGGCGACCGCGTACGCGGCGGCGGATCCGAGCACGCCCAGCGCGTCGCGGTTGATCTGGTCCAGCCGGTCGCGCTTGGTGCGGTAGTTCGGGTCGAATGCAACGTTGGCGCGCCCGCCCCAGAGCCGGGCCTGCACCTCGGTCTTGCGTTGTGACGCACCGGCGGTCAGGCCGCCGACCGGGATGCCCGCGGCCAGGAACGGGTAGTAGTCGGTGAACCGCGTCAGCGGCATGTCGGCGGGCCGCACCCCGGCGTTGTTGAGGTAGCCGGCCAGGGTCCGTTCGATACCGGCCGACCCCTCGGGCACCGACTCGAGCGGGATGTCCGGGTTGAGCTGGGCGGTCTGGTCGCCGTCGTAGGTGAAGTAGCCGGCGTTCGGCGAGCCGAGCATGTCGAAGCCGAGATACAGCGCGATGTCGGCGAGTTCCTCCCGCGACAGCTCCTGCAGGTACTTCGTCGGCCCGGCCGAACCGTTCTCCTCCGAAGCCCAGAAGGCGAAGCGCACCGCGTTGGTGATCTTCGGCTCGGCCCCGAGCGCCGCCGCGGTCTCCAGCAGCGCGGCCACACCGGTGCCGTCGTCGTTGATGCCGGGGCTGCCGCGTGAGCTGTCGAGGTGCGCACCGGCGACGACGACGTTGCGGGCGTCACCGGTCTTGGTCTGCGCCAGGATGTTTCGTGTCTTGCGCATCACCGGCCGGTTGTCGAGAACCAGCCGCACCGAGGCGTTGGTGCGACGCAGCGCGGCGTCGGTCTCGGAGTTGATGACACCGGCGGGCGCGGTCAGGCCGCGGTAGTAGCCGGGAGGGAACAGGCCGGCGGGGCTGCCGTCGGGACCCGGGTCGCTGACGACGAGCAGACCGACGGCGCCCTGGGACACGGCGGCGTTCTGTTTGTCGACGATCGAGCACCCGGTGTCGTCGACCACGGCGATCGCGTTGCGCACCGACCGCCCCGTGTAGTCGGAGGTGCGGCAGCCCGCGGGGTTGCGGGGCCTGGTCGTGATGGCGTTGAGTCCGCCGGGCGGGGTGGTGATGAGCAGCGACGCCTGGTCGACGGGGTACTCGCGGCCCGCGATGCGCAGCGACGGGCGGCCGCCCTCGGTTCGGTCGAGCATCTCGAACTCGGGTGTGCTGACGTCGAAGCCCTTGGCGCGCAGGAACTGTGCGATGTAGTCGACGGTCGCGTCGAAGCCGGCGGTGCCGTCGGCGCGGGTCCCGTCGTGGGTGTCGGCGATGTCCTGCAGCCTCTGCAGGTGGGTGACCATCGCGTCGACGGTGACCTTGTCCGCGATGTCCTGCGGGGTCACGGGGGTCTGCTGTGCGCACGACGTCAGCGCGGCGACCGCACCGAGGACACCGACCGCGGCTACCCAGCGGCTCATGCGCTCAGCTCATGCCGGACGCGCAGGTCGCGGACGGGAACACCGTTGGGGCCGCCCTGGTCCTGTGCGTAGAGGCCGACGGCGTAGGCGACGCCGGAGCCGTGGATGCCCAGTGCCGTGCGGTCGATGTGGTCGAGAGTGTCGGTGTCCTTGTGGTAGTTGGGGTCGAACGGTTCGTCGGCGACGCCGCCCCATAGCTCGGCCTGCTCGGGTGTCTTCTTGTCCTCGGCTCCGGAGAAGGTGCCGCCGGAGGGGATGCCGGCGAGGGTGAACGCGTCGTAGTCGGAGCGGCCGTCGAAACTGGTGTCCTCGGCGGGTTTTCCGGCGGCGTCGAGGTAGGCGGCCAGGGTGCGCTCGATGCCGGGTGAGCCCTCGGGGACGCGGGGGTTGTATCCGTTCGGGTCGGGCGGCAGCGACATGTCGCCGTCATAGGTGAAGTAACCGGGGTTCGGCGAGGCCAGCATGTCGTAGTTGAGGTACAGCGAGATATCTTTCAGCGCTTCGATATCCAGCGACCGCACATAGTTGTTGGACCCGTACAACCCGACCTCCTCGGCACCCCAGAACCCGAACCGTACCGTGTTCTGCACATCGGAGGAACTACCGAGCTGCACGGCGGTCTCCAGGAGCGCGGCGACGCCGGAGCCGTTGTCGTTGATGCCGGGCCCCTCGGGGACGCTGTCGAGATGCGCGCCGACCATCACGACGTTGTGGGTGTCGCCGGTTGTGGTCTGGGCGATGACGTTACGGGTGCGCTCCTCGCGCACCCCGGCGTTGAGTTTGAGGGTGACGGTCCCGGGCTCCTCGCGCAGCCGCTGACCGTCGGCCTTGGTGACGCTGATGACGGGGATCGTCGGTCCGTGGGTCTCGCCGAGGGTTCCGCCCATCTCGTCGCCGTCCTGGTTGTTGGCGACGATCAGCGCGAGCGCACCGCGTTCGGCGGCGGCCTTCTCCTTCTCGGCGAACGGGCACTTACCGCGGTCGACGAGCACCACGGCGCCGCGCACGGGCAGCCCGTCGTAGTCGTCGGCGGTGCAGCCCGGGGAGTCCTCGACGCGGGCGGGCACCAGCGGTCCGCTGACCCCGTCGGGCGGGGTGCCGATGGTGTAGTTCAGCGGCCGGGCGGTGACCTTCGCGCCGTCGACGGTGAGCTCGGGCTCGTCGGCGAACGGCATGCGGATCTCGAACTCGGGTGTCTGCACCTCGAAGCCGTTGTCGCGCAGGACGCCGGCGACGTAGTCGACGCTCGCGTCGTAGCCGGGGGTGCCGAGCGCCCGGTTACCGCCGTGCTGGTCGGCGATCTCCTGCAGCCGCTCGAGATGGGTGTACATCGCGTCGGCGGTGGTGCGCCGAGCCAGCGACCGGGCGAAGTCGACGGCCTCCTGGGCGACCCCCGGCTGCGTCGACGGGGGCTGGACGGTCGGATCGGGTGCGGTGCCCCGTCCGCACCCGGCGGCCACGACGACCGCGACCGTCACCAGCGCGGCACTGCGAGAGATCTTCATCGCCCACTACGTTAGCGCCGCGCCGGCGACCGCCGATTCAGCCCGTTTCGCTACAGCACGGTCATCAGCAACAGGATCGCCGCGCTCGAGGCGTTCTGTGTGTCGGTGACCTGCACGGAGAACGTCCTGGCCAGCGAGGGCAGCCCGAGAACGGCCGGGGTGTAGAAGGTCACCGACCGCAGCGCCTGCTCGTACTCGTCGACGGTGGCGGTTCCGGTCAGCGTGAGCACACCGGTGCTGGAGTTGTAGGACCCCGTGATGTTGCTGCCGGCGGGCGGGGTGAACGCCAACACGTCGCCGCTGACCCTACCCACGGTGATCGCGACCGTCGCCTTCGAGAGGAACCCGGAGTCGTCGTCCACCCACATGAGGCTGTCGAGCTTGGTGGCCGGAGTCCCACGCGTGTAGAGGAGGTCGCCGCCGATCAGTGAGGGACCGATGGTCGGGGGAAGGTTGATCGCATCGACGGTGAAGATCGTCAGGACCGGCACGCTCGTCGCGACGCCGTCGGTGACGGTGAACGTCACCGTGCGGCCCACCAGGCCGACGTTGGTCGTGGCGAAGGTGATCGACTGCAGTGCGGCCTCGTACTCCTCGACGGTGGCCGTACCGGTCAGCGTCAGGGTGTACGTGGCCGCGTTCCACGTGCCTTCGATCTTGTCGGTGTTCACGAAGTTGAGCACGTCACCGCTGACCCCACCGGCGGTGATCGCGATCGTGGCCCCTGTCAGGGTCTGGGAGTCCAGGTCGCTCACCGACAGCACGGCCGTCCCCAGTGCGGACGGGGGCTGGTTCAGCGTGTAGCCCGGCCCCAGCGGAGACGTCAGCACCACCGGGGGCAGGCTCACCGACGGGATGCCCGGCGCCACCACGAAGGCGGTGAACACCTCCAGCGACGCCTCGTTCTCGTCGTCGAACACCTTGAAGGTCAGCGTGCGGCTGAGCATCCCCGCGTCGGTGGTGGAGAACGTGATCGACCTCAACACCTGCTGATACTCGGCGGCCGTACCGGGGCCGGACAGGGTCAGGACCCCATCGGCGTAGTCACCCTCGATCGCACCGACCAGGGTGTATCCGAGTTCGTCGCCGTCCGTTCCGCCGAGACTGATCGTCACCTCCGCGCCGGACAGCATCTCGGAATCCAGGTCCGCCACGGTCAGCACCGCCGAGCCCACGTTCAACGGCGCACCGTTCTCGGTGGCAACCCCGACCACCGCCGGAACGACAACCACCACCGGAGCGATGTTGAGGCCAAGATCCGGTGCCACCAGAACAGCGGTGTACACCTCCACCGACTGCTTGTTCTCGTCGTCGAACACCTGGAAGGCCAACGTGCGGCTGAGGATTCCCGCCTCGCTGGTGGAGAACGTGATCGACTGCAGCACCTGCGTGTACTCGGCGGCCGTACCCGGGCCGTACAGGGTCAGAACCCCGTCGGCGTAATCGCCCTCGATCGCACCGACCAGGGTGTAGCCGAGCTCATCGCTGGGTTTACCGCCGGTCGTGATCGTGACCACCGCACCGGACAACATCGCCGAGTCCAGGTCGACCACACCCAGTACAGCCGAACCCACATTCGCCGGTGTCCCGTCGGCTGTGGCGACGTCGACCACCGCCGGCAGCACGGCCACCACCGGGGGCAGGTTCACGTCCAGTAGATCCGGCGCCACCAGCACCGCGGTCACCGCCTCCAGCGAGGGCGTGTTCTGTTCATCGAACACCTGGAAGATCAGGGTGCGGCTGAGGATTCCCGCATCGGTGGTGGCGAACGTGATCGACTGCAGCACCTGCGTGTACTCGGCGGCCGTGCCCGGACCGGTCAGGGTCAGGACCCCGCCGACATACTCGCCGCCGATCTGCCCGACCGGGGTGAAGTCGAGGACATCCTGGGCGGTCCCGCCCGGACCGATCGACACCACGGCTCCGGACAACATCTCGGAATCGAGGTCGACCACGCCCAGCACGGCCGAGCCCACGTTCACCGGCGCACCGTTCTCGACGGCCACCACGGTGGCCGCCGGCAGGACCGCCACCACCGGGGGCAGGCCCGTGCCCAGCAGATCCGGAGTGACCACGAGAGCGGTCACGCCGGGCAGCGACGCGGCTTCCTTGTCGTCGAAGACCTCAAAGGCGAAGGTGCGGCTCAGGATTCCCGCATTGGTGGTGGAGAAGGTGATCGACTGCAGCACCTGCTGGTACTCGGCGGCCGTGCCCGGGCCGTGCAGGGTCAGGACCCCGTCGGCGTAGTCACCCTCGATCGCACCGACCAGGGTGTACCCGAGCACATCGGCATTCGTGCCGCCGGTCATGATCGTGACCACCGCACCGGTCAGCGTCGTCGAGTCCAGATCCGCGACGGCCAGCACCGACGAACCCACGTTCACCGCAGACCCGTTCGCGGTGGCAACCGCGGCGACCGCCGGAGCGACCACCACCACCGGAGCGAGGTTCAGACCCAGATCCGGAGCCACCACGACGCCGGTGGCGCCGGGCACGGAGGTGTACTCACCGTCGGTGACGGTGAAAACAATGACGCGGCTGAGAATTCCAGCGTTCTCGGCGGTGAACGTGATCGACTTGAGAGCCGCCTCGTACTCGGCCGCGGTGGCGTCACCGGTCAGCGTCAACGTGTGACTGTCCGCATCCCAGTGGCCCTCGATCTTCGTGGTGTCGACGAAGACCAGTTTGTCCCCGGCTTCCGCGCCGGTGGTGATCTGTACGGTCGCGCCCGTGAGGATCGCCGAGTTCAGGTCGGCGACAGTCAGCACTGCCGAGCCGACCTGCACCGGGTCACCGCCGGCGGTGGCCACATCCAGGACTGCGGGCGACACGATCACCACGGGTGGGACGTTGACGCTGCTGAGATCCGGGGCCACCACCACCGTCGTCACACCCGGCAGCGACTCGGCACCGTCGTTGACGACGAAGGTGAAGGTGCGCACCAGAGAGCCCGCACCGCCGGCGGTGAACGTGATCGACTGCAGCGCGGCCTGATACTCGGCCGCCGTGCCGTCGCCCCACAGCGTCAGGGTCTGACTGCCCTCATCCCAGTGCCCCTCGATGTCGCCGATGGCGGCGAAGTGCAGCTCATCACCGGCCGCACCGGCACCGATCGTCACCGTCGCACCGGTGATCGTCGAGTTGTTCAGGTCGGTGACCGTCAGCACCGCCGAACCGATCGCAACCGGGTCACCGCCCACGGTGGCGACATCGGCCACCACCGGCGACACCACCACCACCGGCGGGACGTTCAGACCGCTCAGGTCAGGCGCGACAACGACAGCGGTCAGACCGTCGAGTGACTCGTCCTCACCATCGGTGACCGTGAAGGTGACTATGCGGCTGAGGATCCCGGCATCCTGCGTGGTGAAGGTGATCGACTTCAGCGCGGCTTCGTACTCGGCCGCGGTGGCGTTGCCGCTCAGCGTCAACGTGTAGTTGGCCGCATCCCACTCGCCCGTGATCTTCGACGTGTCGGTGAAGTTCAGCTTGTCCCCGACCTCGGCGCCGGTGGTGATCTTCACCGTCGCGCCCGCCAGGGTCGCCGAGTTCAGGTCGGCCACGGTCAGCACCGCCGAACCCACGTTCAGGGGCGTACCGTTCTCCACGGCGACGCCGGCCACCACCGGCGAAACCACCACCAGCGGAGGCACGTTCACACCACCGAGATCCGGCGCCACCACCACCGTGGTCAGACCCGGCAGCGACTCATCGCCGTCGCTGACGACGAAGGTGATCGTGCGCGTCAGCTGCCCGGTTCCACCCGCGGTGAACGTGATCGACTGCAGCGCAGCCTCATACTCGGCCGCCGTGCCGTCACCCGACAGCGTCAGGATCTGCTTGACCTCATCCCAGTGACCCTTGATGGCCCCCATGTCGGTGAAGTGCAGCTCGTCGCCCGGGGCGCCGCCCAGCGAGATGGTCACCGTCGCACCGGTGATCGTCGAGTCGTTCAGGTCGGTGAGGTTGAGCACCGCCGAACCGATCGCAACCGGGTCACCGCCCACGGTGGCGACATCGGCCACCACCGGCGACACCACCACCACCGGCGGGACGTTGAGGCCACCGAGATCCGGCGCCACCACCAGAGCGGTGAGTCCCGAGATCGACTGGTACTGGCCGTCTGAGACCGTGAACGAGATCGTGCGGCTGAGAATCCCCGCACTCTGCGCGCTGAACGTGATGGACTGCAGCGCAGCCTCATAGTCCGCGACGCTGGCGTTGCCGCTGAGCGTCAGCGTGTAGCTCGACGCATCCCAGGAACCCGTGATGGTGTCGGTATCGACGAAGTGCAGCTTGTCACCATTGGTCGCACCCGTC
>Ga0180215_1000424_pt1 | contig 54612 bp, 38 predicted proteins | sample eDN3rd37CBELigBY_FD_128871 | JGI IMG/M metagenome (GOLD analysis project Ga0180215, IMG submission 128871) | Enriched backyard soil microbial communities from Emeryville, California, USA - eDNA 3rd pass 37_C BE-Lig BY (version 2) (version 2) | ecosystem: Environmental > Terrestrial > Soil >... | reverse complement strand
CGCGGTCGCTGCGATCCCGGTAGTCGATGTCGTCGGCGGGCTTGTACTCGATCACCGGGGTCGGGTTGGGAGGCGGAGGGGGAGCGTAGTCGGGAGGGGGCGGATACGAGGGGCCTCGAGAGCCGCCGTAACCTCCGCCGCCGCCACCGCCACCACCGCCACCACCGCCACCGTACCCACCGGGACGAGGTCCACCGCCGGGACCACCGCGGAAGCCTCCACCCGGAGGACCGCTGCGATAGCCGCCACCGGCGGGACGCCCACCGGGGCCTCCTGGCCGGGGACCGCCAGGGGGGCCGCCTGCCCGCGGCTCACGCTCGCGGGCTTCCTTCACTGTGAGCGCCCGGCCCGAGTAGGTCCGCCCGTCCACCTCGCGAATCGCAGCGGCGGCCTCCTCGTCGGAGCCCACCTCCACGAAGGCGAACCCTCTGGAGCGACCCGTCTCGCGATCCATCACGATGTGAACGTCGGTCACCGTCCTGCCGTTCTCGATGAACAGCGCCCGGACCTCGTCGGCCGTCGCGGTATACGGCAGGTTTCCGCAGTAAAGCCTCTTGCCCATGCAACATCACCCCGGGTGTCTTTCGTCCCCGGCGGTGCTTCCTCTCGTGTCGCCCCCGCCAAGGGATGCGCACCGTCGAGGTCCTCATGACCTCTCGTAGACGCCGGTGCGCGCCGTTGCTGGAGCAGAAGACCTTGCGACTCTCGAACGCTATCCGTAGCCGGGAATTTCGTCAACGCGTCCCGCAGCGCGTCCACCACATCAATGGTAGCTGTGGCGGTTCTCCTTTTCACCCTCGCTCACCAGGAGCTGACCAAGCCTGGACAGTCGAAGGTTATCCACCCTCTGTCCGCTCTGCGGGAAGACCAACCCATCCGGTGTCCACATGGGGGAGAAGAGGATGGGCGTGGCGGCGCCGTCGTAGCCGAGCTGCAGCAGGGTGTCGACGCGGAAGGTCTTGCAGTCGCGCTCACAGCAGGTGAACTCTTCCTCGACCCGATACAGCCCCTCGGCCAGGAGCGGCTGCAGCGTCCCTGCCACCGCAGCGCTCTCGATGGTCGTCCCCTTGGTGGAGAACCTGGCGCGGTTGTGGCTCCAGGACTCAGGGAGATAGATGCCGGGCCCCGGGTTGCCGTGGTCGTGGAAGAAGACCAGCCTGCCCGCCGGGACCGAGCCGATCGGCTCGGTGGTCCGGTAGAGCCCGCAGGGAGGGAAGCCGCCGGCCATGTCCTAGTCCCGCTCCAGGTAGGTGTAGCCGGCGAGGCCCTCTTCGTAGGCGCGCAGGAGGTAGCGCGATTCGTCGAGGGTGAGCTTGCCCTTGCGCAGCGCCGCCTCCGCGAACCGCCGCAGCTTGGCGACGAGATCCTCGTTGTTGTAGCCGACGTACTTCAGCACCTCGGTGACGGTGTCGCCGGGCTCGACGTGGTCGATCGCGTAGCCGCCGTCGGTCAAGGTGACCTGCACGTCGTTGGTGTCTCCGAAGAGGTTGTGGAGGTCGCCGAGGATCTCCTGGTAGGCGCCCACGAGGAAGATCCCCAGGTAGTAGTCCTCGCCGTTCAGCGGATGCAGCTCGAGGACGTCCTTCACGTCGCGGCGTCCGATGAAGTGCTCGATCTTCCCGTCGGAGTCGCAGGTGATGTCGGCGAGGACGGCTCTGCGGGTGGGCTCCGAGTTCAGCCGGTGGATCGGCATGATCGGGAAGAGGTGATCGATGGCCCAGGAGTCGGGCAGCGACTGGAAGACCGAAAAGTTGCAGAAGTAGGTGTCGGAGAGGGTCTTCTCCAGGTGCTCGAACTCCTCGGGCGGATCGTCCTGTTCCTTGGCGAGGCGGGCGATCCGATGGCAGATGGCCCAATAGAGGTTCTCCGCCATCACCCGCTGATCCAGGGGCAGGTGGCCGAGGCTGAAGAGCTGCAGCGACTCCTCCTTGAGATCCACCGCATCGTGGTAGGCCTCCTGGAGGTTCTTGCGCGTGATCTCCTTGTACGTGGCGTGAAGGTTCTTCACCACGTTGGCGGCGTCCTCGTCGATGGTGTCGGGGATCGGCTTGCTCTCGAACTCGAGGGTCCCGAGGATGTCCGTGACCAGCACCGCGTGGTGCGCCACCACCGCCCGCCCGGACTCGGAGACGATGTTCGGCTGGGGGACCTCCGCCGCGTCGCACATCTCCTTGAGGCCGTAGACGATGTCGTTGGCGTACTCCTGCATGGTGTAGTTCATCGACGAGGCGAAGTTGGTCTGGGATCCGTCGTAGTCCACGCCGAGGCCGCCGCCCACGTCGAAGTACTTCAAGGGCGCGCCTGCCTTGACCAGCTCCACGTAGAAGCGCCCCGCCTCCCGGAGCGCGTTCTTGAAGGAGCGGATCGCGCTGATCTGCGAGCCCAGGTGGAAGTGGAGGAGCTCGAAGCAGTCGAGGAGGCCCCGCTCCCGCATGAAGCTCATGGCCTCGAGGATCTCGGAGGAGGAGAGGCCGAACTTGGAGCGGTCTCCGCCGGACGCCTCCCAGCGGCCGGAGCCACGGGACGAGAGACGCACCCGGATCCCGATCTTGGGTCGAACGCCCAGGCGCTCGGAGACGTCGGCGATCAGCGCGAGCTCGGAGAGCTTCTCGACCACCAGGATCACCTGCCGATCGAGCTTGGAGGCGAGGAGCGCGGTCTCGACGTACTCCTCGTCCTTGTAGCCGTTGCAGACGATCAGCGCCTGGGGATCCTCGAGCAGCGCCATCACCGCGAGGAGCTCGGGCTTGGAGCCTGCCTCCAGGCCGTAGTGGTAGGGCTTGCCTGCCCGCAGGATCTCGGCCACCACGGTGGCGACCTGGTTGACCTTGATCGGGTAGACCCCGCGGTACTGGCCCTCGTACTCGTACTCGGTGATGGCCTTGGCGAAGGCTTCGTTCAGCTCCTCCACCCGCTTGTGGAGGATGTCCGTGAAGCGGATCAGGAGGGGCAGGCCGATCCCCCGCCTCTTCACCTCGTCCACCAGCTCCTTGAGATCGGCGGAGGCTCCCGCCGGTCCCTCGGGGTGGATGATCACATGACCCTTTTCATTCACGCCGAAGTAGGGCTGACCCCAGGTGCGAATCTCATAGGTCTCGACAGAGTCAGCAAGGGTCCACTTGCGGGGCGTTGCGTTCGTCAACGAAGTCCACCTCAAAAGCCGGAAGCGAGCACCGGGTATAGCCAAGGGAGTCAGGAAGGCCCTGCCCGGATCTCTCCAAGCAGAACGGACGAGGACAGCGATCGGTTCGACGGCCGCCACCAGCTCTCGCCGCCGGCTCGGCCTGCCCAACCGATCGCTGCCCTCCGCGCGCAGATACGATCAATCGCTCCTCAGATCAATTGAACAAACTTCGAGGCCGAATGATGCGACCCGCGTCGCGGGAGGCCGGAGCCGGGGAGGGATGTGAGCGGCCCTCCTACCCGGGGCCTCCGATCCGCCTGAGAGGGCTCAAGCGAGCCGCAGGCCCACCGGCAGGCTCTCGCCGAAGACCCGGACCTCGTCCCGGGTCGTCAGCTCGCCTCCCTCCCGCACCATCCGGATCCATCCCTCCGGCGAGCCGGCGGCCTCCAGGCGCTGGGCGACCCGCTCCCGAAGCGCCTCGTCCAGGTCCCGCCCCCGATCGCCGCTGCGGCGCGCGATCTGCGCTGCGGCGAAGGCGGCTCCCTCCGCCCGCTTCCAATCGAGCAGGAAGAGCCGCTCGAGCCAGCCCGCGGCGACGTCCTGGGGGACGACGTCATGGGCGCTCCCGAAGAGAGGCTGCCGCGCGCCCAGCCTGCCGATCGGCCACCACGATCCTCTGACCTCGTCGAGGCGGTGGAGGACCCAGCCCCCGGCCTCCTCCTTCTCCGCGGCGGAGAGGCGCTCGAGAGAGGCGACGAGCCGCATCATCTCGTCGAAGCCCTCCGCCTTTGGCCCCTTGGGCTTCGCCGGGAAGCGCCCGGTCGCCGGCCTGAGCCACGGACGGACCCACTCGAAGATCCGCCGCTGCTGCCCTGCCGAGAGGCCCCCAGCCACCCGTCGCCAGAGGATCCACCACTCGGACCAGTTGGCCTTCTCGGTGGTGTACTGCACCCCCTGATCGAAGATCTTCCAGAGCTCGCCCACCCGCCACTCGTCGAGGGGCGCGCCGGTCCCCGGGCGCAGGCAGAAGCCGATGAGCTGGAACCAGAGCCGCTCGTGGTCCGCGGTGCGCCGCCGCTTCTGGCTGCCGCCGAAGACCACGGTCCAGAGCTCCCGGTTCACCGCGGACGTCCAGCTCTCCCGCTCGCCGATGATCTTCTCCAGGCTGCGCCACAACCCCTTGATCTCCCGTGGCTCCACCGGCTGTGCGGTCTTCCCGTAGATCCGCTCCACCAGCGCCCTCGCCTCGTCGAAGCGGCGCGGGAGCTGATCGATGGGAGCGAGGGCTGCGCCACCTCCTTCGCCGCGCAGCGAGAACTCGAGGCGCCAGCGGCGCTCAGACCCCTCCACCGTGCGCAGCCAGAGCTCCAGGGTCCCCAGCTCGGTGAGGGCAGCCTCCAGCCGCACCTTCACCATCCCGGCGCTCCCCGCCTTGGCGGCGGTCCCTTCCTTCGCTGCCTCCGCGACGCGGATCACCGTGTGGAGGGGCGGGAGCGGATCGAGGTCGGCGCTCGGGTCGACCACCTCCCCCGCCTGATCGGCCCGATCGACGGTGGAGCTGTAGAGCGGGAAGCTCACCGGCTGGCCCACCACCAGCTCGAAGGTCCTGCTCGCGATCTGGAGCGAGCTCCCCTCCTCCATCCCCTTGGGGATCACGCAGAGCGCCGCCCGGGTCCCTAGACTGGGCGCAGCGCCAGGACGCCCCTCGGCGCCGGCGCCCTCGGTCTCCACCCCCACGTAGAAGGCGCGCGGTGAGCCGCCCCGGATCCGGTTGCCGATGCCCCTGCGAACCAGGCCGTAGTTCGCTGCACCCCTCGCGACGGCGAGGTCGAGGGAGCCGTGTCCGAGGAGCGGGATCCGCTCCCCCGGAAACCAACCAGCGAGGACCTTTTCGAGGCGCTCCTCCACCGCAGGGGCGTTGAAGACCCCGCCATTGAGGAGGACGAGATCCGGCATGGGCAGGCCGTCGACGACCCGCGCCCCCGCTTCCGCAGCTGCCTCCGCGTGGCGGCGAAGGAAGGCGCAGACGTGGCGAGAGATCGCAGGGTCGCTCGCGTAGGGAAGGCCCAGCTCGGTGAGCGCCACCCTCCCCTTGCGCGCCGGCACCTCTGCGGCGCCGGTCTTGGGCAGGAAGCCGTCGAGGAGGATCCGCCGCGCCTCGTCTGCGGCGATCGAGTGGGTGCACGCGCCGCCGATCAGCCGCGCGCCCCTGCCGACGATGGAGACGCCGTAGACCTCGGGGCCCTCCTTCGAGAGGAGCTTCTCCTTTGCGATCCTGCAGGCCTCGACCAGCGCGGGCCATTGGCTCGCCTCCAGCCTCGGCCCCTCGAGCGCCGCCTCCACCTGACGCGCCAGGGTGAGGTCCATGTTGTCGCCGCCGAGCATCAGGTGCTCGCCCACGGCGAACCGCTCGATCCGCGGGGGGCCCTCGGCTGTCGGCTCGAGGGTGATCAGGGTGAGGTCGGTGGTGCCGCCGCCGACGTCCACCACCAGGGCCAGGAGCTTCCTCTCGAAGGGTTCGCCGCGGGCCGCAGCGAGGGTAGCGGCGAGGCCTCCCGCCTCCTGCTGGAGGATGAAGTCGTAGAAGGCGGCCTGCGGCTCCTCGAGGAGGCGGGCCCTGCCGAGCCCTGCCTGGCGCATCGCCTCCACCGTCAGCTCCCGCGCCACCTCGTCGAAGGAGGCGGGCACGGTGAGGACCACCTCCTGCTCCGTCAGCGGAGCCTCGGGGTGCTTGAAGTCCCAGGCCGCGCGCAGGTGGGCGAGGATCCGCGCCGAGGCCTCCACCGGCGAGATCCGCACCGCGTCTTCGCCTGCGCCCCAGGGCAGGATCTCGGCGCGGCGATCCACCCCTGCATAGGAGAGCCAGCTCTTCGCAGAGGCCACCAGGCGCCCGGGGACCTGCGCGCCCAGCCTCCGGGCCAGCTCCCCCACCACGAAGGGCGGGGCCTCGTTCCATGGCAGCCGGGTCGATCCTTCGGCGAGCTCCCCCTCCGCGGGCAGATAGATCGCCGACGGGAGGAGGGGCAGCTCGCCGACGGCGCCAGGGGCCACGAGCTGGGGGATCGGGAGGATCTCGATCGACGGCTTGGCGATCGGACTGAAACCGATCGCCGAGTGGGTCGTCCCCAGGTCGATGCCGACTGCAAACTTGGGCCTCGCTGCCATCCTCTGCGCTTCCTCTCCTGCTGGGTGGGTGGGACGGTGGTGGTACGGCGAAGTGCTCCCGCTTGCCAGGGGATTCTTCGCGGGATCCCGCAGCAGTTTCAGAAAGTTTAAGGCTCTCGGACCGGGCCCTGCCGCGCAGACTTCCAATGGAGACGAGCCTCGCTCCCTGCAGCTCGGCGTCATTCGAGGCATGGCCGGATCGGCGCGCCCGCCCCATGAGGGGACGACGGACGATCCGGTTTGCACCCCAGGTCTCCCAGGCCGTTCACGGAGGAGTCGCCATGATCCGGATCTTCCCAGCGCTCGTTGCCGCTTCGATCCTCGCCCTCGCCCTCGGCGGCTGCGGAGGCGAAGACGGCCCCGGGGATCCCGGGACAGGAGGCACGGAGGGCGCCGCGGGTAGCGGCGGGGCCGATGGAATGGGGGGCACGGGCGGCGTGGAGCCAGGCGGCAGTGGAGGAGGCGACGGAGACGGGGGAACGGGCGGCGCGGGAGAGGCGGGGGCAGGCGGTGAAGGCGGCACCGAGGCCGAGGTGATCCCCAGGCTCCACATCTACCCCACCGATTTCTGCCTGGGGCTCTGTACCGATATGAGCCAGGGCGACACCCGCAACATCAAGGCCGAGGTCTGGAATCAGCACGACGAGCCGCTCCCGGGCTACGTCGTCGAGCTACACAGCGAGGACGAGTCGGTGGTGACGGTCAGCAGCCGCGGCCTGGTTCGAGGCATCGCGCCGGGGACCGCCCGGATCGTCGGCACCGCTGGTGATCTGGTTGGATCCCTGGAGTTCAACGTCGCGCCGCCGCGGATCGCGTCCATCGAGGTCTCGCCCGCGGAGCTCACCCTCCCGGTCGGCGGGAACCACCAGGCCAGCGCCCTGGCGCGGGATCAGCAGGACCAGCCGGCCCCCCTCGCCGAGCTCGCCTGGACCACGTCGAACCCCCTGGTCGCCACCGTCACCGAGGACGGGCTGATCGAGGCGAGGGGTCCAGGCCTCGCCTGGATCGAGGTCTGGGCATCGACGGGGGTGCCCGCCCACGAAGGCCGGCTGATCCTCACGGTCACCTCCGACGAGCCCCGAGCCAGGGGCATGAAGATGGAGGCGATCGCGGTGGGGACCGGCTACGTCTGCGGACTCGCCAGCGGCGGCGTCACCTACTGCTGGGGCTCCAACTACTGGGGTGAGCTGGGGCGGGGCTTTCGCAGCCCGCCCACCGAAGGTTTCCCCATCCCCGCGACGGTGCTGGATGGCGCCCTCTACACCTCGATCACCTCGAGCAGCAGCCACAGCTGCGCCCTCGAGAGCACGAACGTCCCCTGGTGCTGGGGCTCCAACGGCTCGAGCGAGCTCGGCATCGACCTCGAATTGGACGTGACCGGCAACAGCCCCCAGCCCACCCGCCTCATCTACGAGGACCTGCGCTTCACCCGGATCGGCGCAGGCTACGACCACACCTGCGCCCTCACCCCGGAGGGCGTCGTGATGTGCTGGGGCGCGAACTTCAGCGGCGAGCTCGGCATCGACGACGATCCGATCGAGCGCAAGGTCCCGGATCCGAGACCCGTCCTCCTCCCCCTCGCCGCCACCGATCTCGCGGTCGGCCGCCAGGGCACCTGCGCCCTCGACGCCGCCGGACAGGCCTGGTGCTGGGGCGACAACTTCCAGGGGACCCTGGGGGTGGGCGAAGAGCTCCGCGCGAGTCGCGCGCCGGTGGAGGTCGCCGGCGACCACGTCTTCGCTTCGATCTTCGGGGGCGGCAACCACTACTGCGCCCTCACCCAGGCAGGGGAGGCCCACTGCTGGGGCGAGAACTACTCAGGGCAGCTCGGCGCCGAGACCCCGGGCATGCGGGGCTTCGAGCCCTACGCCGTGCAGGGCGATCACCGCTTCCTCACCCTCGCCACCGGCGCCCACCATAGCTGCGGGATCGACGAGGCCAACGACGCCTGGTGCTGGGGCGCGAACAACGACGGACAGCTCGGCGCCGGCACCATCCTGGAGGGCCCCGCCCCGCAGAGGGTCTGGGGCGGTCTGAAGTTCAAGACGATCTCCGCCTCCAACAACACGAGCTGCGCCATCACCCTCGACGACGAGGCCTTCTGCTGGGGCAGCAACGTGCGGGGACACCTGGGGGCGGGCCCGCTCTATCCCGATGGGCGCTCCCCTGCTCCATGGCCCGTCTTCGAGCCGTGATCGGAGCCGCTCTCTCTCGATGACCCAAGACATGGGATGATGAGTTTCAGAAACTTTAAGGTTCGCTGCCGTGCGCGGTTGCCCGACCATGTCACGTGGAACTTCGCGCCGCCCCCACTGTGCGCTGCATGGAGCACGCGCCCACGATCTCAGGAGCTAGCCATGAATCGAAAGCTGCTTTCCCTCCTCTCTGCCGCGATCCTGGCGATTTCATTTGCTGCGGCAGGCTGCGGTGACGACGAGCCCGGCAAGGATGCCTCGGGCGGTTCGGGCGGGACCACCAACCCGGGCGGAAGCGGCGGCTCTGGGGGAAGCGACGGCGGGACCGGCGGCACGGAGTCTCCCGGCGGCGCAGGTGGAGAAGATGGCGGCCAGGGTGGGACCGAAGGTGAAGGGGGCGAGGGCGGCCAGGATGGGGAGGGCGGTGCCGGCGGTGAAGGCGGCGAAGTCGGAGAGGGCGGAGCAGGGGGTGAAGGCGGAGCCCTCACCGAGAGTCGAATCGCCACCATCAACGTGATGTACGACTGCTGGGGGATCTGCCCCGGTTTCGTCCTGGTCGGGGACACCGCCTACGTCATGGCCGAGGCCCTGGATGCAGACGACCAGTGGCTCTCCGACGTGACCTTCACCTGGAGCAGTGAGGACGAGGCGATCGCGACGGTGGACCAGTTCGGCGGGGTGACCGGGGTCAGCGTGGGGACGGTCCGGATCATCGCGGAGGCCGAAGGCGCGAGCGGGAGCCTGGAGGTGGAAGTCCAGGACGGCCTCTGAGCGAGCTCGGCCCGCCCGACCAAAATCGGTAGCGGATGCGCAGGCCCGCCGAACGGCACGGCGTACGAACCGCTACCGATGTTCATCCCCTTGCCTTATCCTGGGCCCTCGCTCTACCGGGGGCCTGCTTTTGCGTGCGCTTCAATCCAACCTCCTCGCCGATCGGGCGCCGTTCATCGGCAGAGGGCGGGAGTGCGAGGCCCTGGAGCGGGCGCTGCGCGCAGAGGAGCGGCTGGTCACGATCACCGCGCCTTCGGGCATGGGCAAGACGCGTCTCGCCCGCCACGTGGCGACCCGCCTCGAGCAGGAGTTCAAGGGGAGGGGCGGGGTCTGGTTCTGTGATCTCTCCGCTGCCCGCACCGCCAAGGCCTTCCTCTCGACGGTGGGTGTCGTCCTCGGGATCCCGATCGGGAGCGGGGAGATCGACACGGAGGCCCGGCGCCTCGCCCACGGCCTGGCGAACCGCGGCCCGCTCCTGCTGATCCTGGACGACTTCGAGTCCCTGGTCCCGGAGGCGGCCTCCCTGGTCTCGGCCTGGCTGGACGAGGCCCCCACCCTCCAGATCCTCACCACCTCCCTGATCCCCCTCGGGATCGAGGGCGAGATCCGCTTTCAGCTCGGACCCCTCGAGCCGGAGGACGCCGTGGCGCTCTACGAGGATCGGGCCGCGCGCGCCTGGGCGGACCTGAGCTTCACCCAGCCGGAGCGCGAGACCATCGGCAGGCTGGTCGATCAGCTCGACAGGCTGCCCCTGGCGATCGAGCTCGCTGCGGCGCGGGTGAAGATCCTCCCGCCCCGGGCGCTCCTCGCCCGGATCGCCGACCGCTTCGAGCTGCTCCAAGGCCGGGGACCAGGGCGCCATTCCTCCCTGGAGCAGGCGATCGCCTTCTCCTGGGAGCTCCTCGACCCGAGCGAACAGCGCGCCCTCGCCCGCTCCTCGGTCTTCGTCAACGGCTTCACCCTCGACGCCGCCGAGCGGGTGCTGGCGGAGGAGGGTTCCTCCTCGGTGCACGAGAGCATCGAGGGCCTGCGCGAGAAGTCGCTGCTCCAGCTCGATCCCTCCTTCGAGCCGGCGCGGTTCACCCTATACGAGAGCGTGCGGGCCTTCGCCGCCCGGGAGCTGGATCGTCTCGGCGAAGAGGAAGACACGATCCACCGCCACGCCTCCTACTACGTTCGCACCGCAGAAGAGTGGGTCAGCCAGAGCGAGGGCCCCGACGGGCCGGCGGTGATGAAGCGCCTCTTTGCCGAGCGCGAGAACCTGATCGCGATCCACCGGCGCTGCCTCGAGCACGAGCCCGCCCTCGCCGCGAGGGCGTCGCTGGCGGCGAACGTCGCTGCCGCCCTGCTCGGCTCCCCCGCCTCGGAGACCGAGCTCCTCGACAGCTCCGTCGCGGCGGCCCGCAGCGCGGGTGATCCCGTCCTCCTCGCTCGTTCACTCAGGGTGAGAGCCGCTGCGCAGCGGCGAAACGGCAGGCTGGACGAGGCGAGGATCGATCTGGACGAGGCCCTCCTCCTCGCCAGGCAGGCAGGCGCCAGGGCCCTGGAGGGCTACATCTTCAGCGAATCGGGTGCGGTCCGCTCCCGGACGGGGGAGGTCGAGGAGGCCCGGGCCGATCTGGATCGGGCCCTGGAGCTGGAGCGGATGGTGGGCGAGCCGGAGCTGGGAGGCTTCGCCAGGCTGGGCCTGGGGATCCTCGAGGAGAGCCAGGGGAACTTCGAGGCGAGCCGCCAGCAGCTCGAGCGTGCCCTGGCGATCTTTCGACGCAGCGGAAACCTGAGGTACCAGGGCCTGTCACTCATGAACCTCGGCGCCGTCCGCGGCGGCGAGGGCCGCTATGAAGACGCCAGGGCGGTGCTCGAAGAGGCCCTGCGCGTCTTCCGGCTCGCGGAGGATCGGGCCTCCGAGGCGGACGTGATCCTCAACCTGGGCAGCGTCGCCCTCACCGCCGGGCAGCTCGAGCTGGCGGAGCGTCATCTCCAGGAGGCGCTCGTGCTCGAGCGCCAGCTCGGCAATCGCCGCTTCGAGGGCCTCGCCCTCGTCAACCTGGGCCTCTTGGCCTTCGAGCAGGACGAGCTTCGCCTCGCCTGGCAGCGGCTCCACGAGGGGATCACGATCCTCCGACAGGGAAGCGAGAAACGTCTCGCCGGGATCATCCTCCCCTTCTTCGCCGCAGTCGAAGCCGTCCTGGGCCTGCTCGGCGAGGCCCGGACGGACTTCGAGGAAGCGCGGCGCTGGTTCCAGGAGGTGGGCGACGAAGCGGGCCTCGCCATGACCCAGATCCTCGAGGGCTTCCTGGATCTGGCCCTCGGGAGGGCCGCCGCCCAGGACCTGCGGGCAGAGGAGGCGGCGGCGCTGGTCGAGAGAGCCTCCCAACGGCGCACCCTCGACCTCCCGGCACAGGCGCGATCGTCCGAAGGGCTCATCGTCGCCCGGCGTCTCCTCGACCGCGCCCTCGCTCGAAACCTCGATCCCGCCCCCCTCGAAGCGGCGGCCCCACCCCCTGCCCTCGGCCTCGTCGTCGGCCCCGACGCGGCCTGGTTCGAGCTCGAAGGACAGCGGCGGGTCGAGCTGGGGAGGCGGGGGGCCCTGCGCCGGATGCTCCAGGGCCTTGTGGAGCAGCGCCTCCTCGCACCGGGACTCGGCCTGAGCCAGGAGCGCCTCTCCCAGATCGGCTGGCCGGGGGAGCAGATCCTCCCTGAGGCTGCGGCCAACCGGGTCTACACCGGCGTCCGAGCCCTCCGCACCGCGGGCCTCGGGGACGCGCTGCGGCGCCACGCCGACGGCTACCTCCTCGATCCCCAGCTCCCGGTCTCCAAGGCCCGCGCCTGAGAGTCAGAACAGCGAGGTGCCGTGGAGGGCGGCGGGCCGCACGATCTCCGGCCGACCTGCCAGGATCCGGCTCTGGTGGCGGTGGTTCGCCTCCAGGACCTGGGTGATCCATTCGGGGTCCAGGAAGCATCCGTCCGGATAGCACCAGGCCCAGTCGTCGGTTGCGCGGAACGAGCGGACGATCGAGTGGCCGGTCTGGAGGTAGTGGGACCGGGCGTGACGACCGGGGGATCCATCGCAGCAGCCGACGTGGCCGCAGCTGAGGCAGAGGCGAAGCTCCACCCACCTGCCCCCCGCATGCACGCACTCCTCGCAACCCTGGGCCTGTGGTTGAACGTGGCGACTCTGGCTGAGATGTCTGCAGCTCATCCTGGCTCCTCGAAATAGGCGAGCCGGCCGGTCCCCGTGGCGATCGATCGCTGCGGCCCGCCGGAACACCTCTCAACCTTCGACTCGTCCAGGTGAACGACAACCGCCAAGGCTCCTTGGCTGGAGGGTGTAAAGCGCTGGGGGGCTGGCGAGGAAGCGGGCGCGCCCCTGCCCTGTCAAGCGTCAGGTCCTCGAGGGGGTCTTGGTCGGCGCCGAGGTCGATCTCCCAGTTCAAACGGCCAGCTTGGTGAGCAGCTTCCTCCGGGGATGAACCCTCCCCCCCGGCGATGGGCTCTCTGAAGGAAGAAGAGCGGAAAAGATCAAGAACGGGCGAGCCGGGCGCACCTCCCCCCTACTGCTGGTCGGTGAGAGTTAACCGCTCCATTCATGAAGAGTGCCGCCGCACTGAACAGATGTCAATCCACCGAAGAGGGTCTACATTGGAGAAACTGTCGACACACCCTAGAGCTTGGTCACCTCTGCCTTCCAGACCTCGGGGCCGTGCTCGAGGGTCTGGAAGGAGAACGACCCTTCCGGCTCGTTCGCCTGCAGCGTGTAGTACATGCAGCTCGGGTCGTGATCGACGGTGAGCTTCATGGTCTTGCCCCTGCCGAGGCTCGCGTAGGCGCCGAGGATGGTCCCCAGGCGATCCCTCGGCTCCACGTCCCGCACGTCGAGCTCGAGGAGCTCCGCCTCCGCCTTGGTGCCGCAGCCGGCGCTGCGCCGGGAGCTCAGCCACTTGGCCCATCGAGGCAAGGCCTCGGAGCTGCTGGGCTGCAAGACGATCGGACCCTGAAACTGCGAGAGGGCGAGATCCACCAGGACCTGCCCAACGCCGAGGCCGTCCTGGTCGCGCTGCTCGGGGCCCCCGCCATGAAGGCGGACCAGCCCCAGAAACTCCCGCGCCGTGAAGAGGACCGCGCTCGCGTCGTCGAGCTTCTCCGACGAGGGCATGACCTCCCAGGCCACCCCCAGGGAGGTCCCGCCGTCGGCGATCCGGATCGCCGCGCAGAGTTCGACCATCCCTTCGAGATCGCTCCCCCGCGCCAGGAGGAGCTTCGCATCCTCCCGCTCGAAGATGGGCGCCAGGGCGCCGAGCTCGCCCAGCACCTCGGCGCCGGCGGGTACGGAGACCGGGACCCCGAGGCTGCGCGCGGCCCGGGCGAGGGCCGGCGCGGATTCGCGATCGATGGCCTCCGCCCGAAGCGCGAGGATCCGAGCGCCCGCTTCCTTCGCCTCGTCGAGGAGGGCCTCGAGGGAGGCGCCCCTGGGGAGGACCAGCTCCATGCCGTCGAGCCCTCTTCCGCGGCATTCGGTCTCGAACGCCTCCAGCGAGAGCTCCGGCACCGCCGAGGTGCTGAGCGAGAGACCCATCAGCTCTTGTTCTTCTGGATGAGGACGCGCCAGACGGCGGGGCCGCTCTCCACGTAGGTCCAGGCGAACTGCCCGGCGCGGGTCGCCTCGAACTGATGCCGCAGCGGGAAGGGGTCGTGGTCGTTGATCAAGGTGAACGCCTCCCCCGGCCCCAGGGTGTCGAAGGTGCGAAAGATGGTCGGATGCTTCTCGCGAGGGGGGACCACGCGGATGTCGAGTTCAATTCCACCTGCCATTTTGGATTCCTTTCGTCAGGGTTGCTGCTGGTGTTGGATGAAGATTCGAACCAGATCCCGGGACTGCTCCCGGATCTCGTAGGTGAAGCCCCGCTCCCGGATCTTCGGGAGCAGGAATTGGGGGACCCGCTGGTTGATCTGGAGGAGGGTCTTCCCGGGTGGGAGCGCAGCCAGCGCCTCCAGGGTGCGCATCATCGGCTCGGGGGGCTCCAGCCCCCGCACGTCGAGGATGACCATGTCCCCGTCGTCGGGGAGATCGCTGACCTCCGCGTGGACGGGGTTCGCGGCGGCCTGTGCCAGGACCTCGTCCCGGTAGAACCAGACCCGCCAGTCGTCGTCGGCGAAGCGCTCGGAGAAGTTGGCGAAGCCCTGACGCCCCAGGACCGTGAAGAGCGGCACGGGCTCGAAGGTCGCCCGGAGCCGGAAGATGCTCCCCTTGGGGACCGTCTTCACCGTCTCCAGGATCCGGCGCAGCGGCTCCCGCCCCTCGCGCAGGTCCTCGCGGACGTCGAGGTCGACGATCCGCTCGGCCGGGGTCTCGAGCAGACCGGGAGGCGCCTGCTTCTCCGGCGCAACGTTCAACTGGACCGTCGCCGAAGCGGATGTCTGATTTTGTGCTCCATTTTCCGTCTCGCCGATCGCGTCGTTCAGCCGCGCGAGCAGCATCGAGGCGTCCACCCCGGCGATCCGCGCCGCCTGGGCGATGGTGACCAGCTTCGCCATGGTCTTTCGCTGGAGCGGGTTGCGCAGCATCTTGAACGCCGGCGAGAACTCCACGAAGACATCGACCAGCTTCTCGTCCCTGGCGAGGACGGAAGACACCCTATCGTCTGCACCGATCACAATGACCCCGGCTCTGCCATGCCCGGGTGCCAACGCGGCTCCCAGACCAGGTTTGCGTGAACTTCCTCCACCCCCGTCACCCGCCCCACCGATTGCAGGATCCCCCCGCGGATCGCGTGCTCCATCGGGCAGCCCGGGGTGGTGAGGGAGAAGTCGATCGCCGCGGTCCCCCCCGTCACGCCCACCCCGTAGACGAGCCCGAGGGTCACGATGTCGAGGCCGATCTCGGGATCGATCACGTGGCGCAGCGCTGCCCAGACCCTGTCGTGGGTGAGCTGCTCAGCTTCGGTCATGCCGGCTTCCTCCTTGCGATCGCCGTGATCATGGCGATCTCCATCAACGCCCCTGCCACGAAGAAGACCGCCGCTCCCCGAAGCCCCGGGGCGAAACCCGCGAAGGCGGAGCCGACCAGGCCCAGCCAGCCCGCGACCAGGAGCGCGCCGTTCAGGAGCGCCAGCTTCTCCGAGTAGAGCTCGGCCACCTTGGGGACCTTCTGGATCCCGACGAGCGGCCCGAAGCGGTGGTACCAGACGATGAAGGGGACGATTTTGTAATAGTGACCCGCTACGAAGAGTGAGATGGCGCCTAGGAGGGCGACGAAGTAGCCGACCAGTAGCTGCAGGTTGGCGACCCCGCGCCCCAGCGCGAAGGGCGCGATGAGCAGGGCGATCGCGATGCCGATCAACCCCGCCGCCGCGAGGCGCATCCCCGGATCGATCGCCTTGCGCATCCGATGCTTGAAGAAGAGGAAGCCCTGCACCAGGAAGGCGATCGCCCCCATGGCGATCAGCGCGAAGGCCACGGCGAGCTTCGGTCCGCCGCCCCAAGGGGCGGAGAGCACGAGGGCGCCAGCGAAGAGCAAGGCCAGGGAGATCCAGGCAGGCCTCTCGCTGGCACCGTGGGAGAGCAGGAACATCGGGAGCAGGCGATGCGCCACCCCCACCATCACCAGGAAGACGATCCCGATGATGCCTGCGTGGGCGTGGGCGGCCACCGTGGCGAAGCGCTCCGCGATCGCTGCGTCGCCGTGGAGGTTCATCGCAAGGGCCACCCCGTAGGCTGGGGTGATCACCAGGAAGATCGCCGTACCTGCGAGCGTCCACCAGGTCAGCGGCCTCTCGCTGGCGCGCAAGAGGGTGGCGGCCAGGTTGATGGCGAAGCTCACGAAGGAGAAGGAGAGGAGCGCCGCGCCGACGTAGAGGAGGCCCCGGTTCCCGCCGACCAGGGCGCTGACGAAGCAGACGATCCCTCCCACGTGGGCGGCGCAGCCCGCGTACGCGAGGGGCTCCCACCGAAGGCGCTGCCCCACCGCCACCGGGAGGAACTGGCAGAGGGCACCGAAGATCGAGAGGATGATCCAGCCCAGGACGAAGAGGTGCACCACCGCCACGATCCGGGGCACGAAGAAGGAGCCCGTCGCCAGCTCGTCCGCCACCAGCACCAGCCCCAGGGCCCCCGCCAGGAAGAAGGCGAGGGCAGCGGCGAAGTGGACGCCGGGCAGCCGTGGGGAGGGCGCGTTGTCGGGGCTGACGCTCGTCACCGGCGCGGCGGGGCGGGGGATCGCCGCTGGTGGAGCCTGGAGGCTTGCATGCATTGCAGAACCCCCTGTGCATAGGGCGGGCCAAGCCCTCGAGCGGGCTCCGCTGGTGTGGGCAGCGTCCGAACACCCGGTTTCGGCGCGGTTAGGTGCCCTCTCCTTGCTCCACCTGCTCCAAAATGGACCAGCTCAGAGCGAAACGCCCTGGCATCTTGCTAGAGGCGCTCTTCCGGGTCCTTCGAGCCTCTTGCACTCAGCCAGCGAAGGTGCCCTGGCGCCCATCCCCCAGAGGGACAAAGGGCCGTACCCTGGCGGAGGGCATCCTGGAAGGAGCCGATTGCGGGAGGGACCTCTTTCCACCCCTCGGACCGACCCTTCGTGGAGAAAGAGAATCTCAGGGAACCTGCGAGGCTCCAATGCTTGCTTCGTTCTCCGGCCTTCGCTTGCCCTGCCAATCGAGGTCGAGCCAATTTCGGAGGTGCAACCCAACCTTACCGTCCAGCTCCTTGAGCTGCTTCCCACCGTCTCCGGTCCCGGTTCTGCAAATCCCAAGGGGCAACCACGCACCGCATTCAACCGTCGTTAGGTTTGGCGCCGCGCCAGACGGCTGTCCATGCGCACGTGCTTCCACCGCGAACCAGCCCACTCCGCTCTGGCCATCGCTCCAAACCGTGGCACCGGGAACGATTGCGTTGCCATAGATCATCGATGGACCAAACGCTTCCAAGGAGCCTCCCTTGAAGAATGACACTCGCGAAGGAGCTCCTCCTGTCCAGACGCGATTACCTACAAAGATCCCCGAAGCCTCGCCATCCAGCAGGATCGCCGAGCTCGGATCAAGCTCCGAAACCTCCGCCAGTTCGTCCCGGTAAAAGTCATTGAACAAGAGAGAGGGGGCAGCACCATTCTTCAATCGAACAAATGGTGCATCCTGACCAATCACAGTTACGCCACTCGAATCGAAAACATTTCCGATCAAAGCAACGTTCGTCGAGCTATCTATGGAGACAATCTCGACAGAATTCGCGGTTCCCCCCTGCCCAAAGACATTTCGAGAGAGAAGCAATGGACCACCTTCAACATCAATTTGTGGCCGAGAATGCGAACTCCTGACGCGAAATCCATCTATGACCCGAGCGGAAGGAGGAAGAGCCGGATCTGCTTCTCCAATCTTTACGCTGGAAAGGTCGACCAAGACGAGCGGAAACCGACGCATGAATCGCTCGCCTCGATGGTATCCGCCATAAATCCTAACGAAGGGTGGCAACCCGCTGGCAGGAAGGGCTCCGGCGCTATGTCCGGCGATCAGAACATCAATCGGGTCATCCTCTGAGGCACCCTCAAAGTCTGGCCACCAGTTATAGGGAGATGATTCACTTCCATCCCCCCTCGGTGCACCGCTCGGGATTGGAAAGTCCATGTAGACGGTCCGATTCGAAGGTCGAGTCTCGAGGCGAACATGTGAAGAAGAACGTCGTCCGGTGGCGACAGTTGTTGCATATTCCAGAGGAATCGAGTGACTTACTACCCTATGAACCGCCCCGGCTTTACCGGCGGTAGACCTTGAGCCTATCAGGAGCCGATTCCCTCACCCCATGTAAGGTGAATCACTTCTCAGCTGGGTGCTCCACCTGCTCCACCCTGGAACGAATCCCGGTCTGTTCGAATCCCTTCATTTCCGGAGTTGGTGCAGGAGAGAATTTTTCTTTCTGCGCTGCGCCCATGCTTTTTCAGCTGCGTCGGCACGCTGCAGTCGAACGCGTCGCTTTCTTCGGGCCGTCCCGGTGCTTTGGCCCGGCTGATGCACCCGGGATGGCATCCATCTCGAGAGGAGCATCATGAAGACCAGGTCCCGACATCCCGGCAGAGGGAGGCGCTGACGTGCACGCGCTCTACGTCCTCTCGGTCTGGCTCCACATCCTCGCCGCCGTGGTCTGGGTGGGCGGGATGTTCTTCCTCGTGCTGGTGGTGGTCCCCTGGCTGCGCAGCGGCGGGGGCAGGGCCAACGCCGGCGCCTTCCTGCGCGAGACGGGGATCCGCTTTCGCGGGGTGGGCTGGGCCTGCTTCGCCGTGGTGCTGATCACCGGCACCTTCAACCTCTGGGTCCGCGGCGTCCGCTTCGGCGATCTCGTCGATCCCGGGTGGCTCGGCTCGCCCTTCGGCAGCGCGGTGAGCCTGAAGCTCCTCGCCTTCCTGACCGTGCTGGTGGTGAGCGCGGTCCACGACTTCGTGCTGGGTCCCAAGGCGACGATCGCGATCACGGCGGACCCCACCTCCGCCGAGGCCCTCGGCTATCGCCGCAAGGCCTCGCTCCTCGGCAGGGTGAACGCCCTCCTCGGCCTCACCCTCGTGGCCCTCGCCGTGATCATCGTCAGGGGCTGGCCGGCGCTCTGACGTCGTACTCCAGCCGCCAGCTCCTCCCCGACGCCTCCTCGCGGGCGGAGAGCTCCAGGGTCCCGACCTCGGTGACCTTGGCGTGGAGCTTCACCGGGACCACCTGCCCCTCCTCTCCCTGCAGGGTGGTCTCGATCGGGGTCAGCTCCTCCAGGCCGTCGGAGGGATCCACCCGGGCGCCGACGGGATCGTCGCGGCGGGTGGACGAGGCGAAGAAGCGAAAGGCCGCGGGCTCCCCCACCACCAGCCCCAGGGTCTCGGGGAGGATCACCTCGCTCCCTTCGTCCATGCCGAAGGGCGCCACGCAGATCGCGTCGACAGCAGGGGGGATCCCCGGCACCGCGAGCTGGGGACGCTCCAGGCCCACGTAGTAGGAGCGGACCGTGCCGCCGCGGATGCGCACCCCCTGCCCCTTGCGCACCTTCCCGTAGTAGGCGGCGCCGCGGCTCACGGCGAGCTCGGGCTCCTCGCCCTCGAGCACCCGGATCGGCTTCCCACCCTCCGACTCGAGCCACGAGTCGATGACCTCCACGATCCGGTTCCGGAGGAGCGGCGCCTTGGTGACCCCGCCGTTGAAGAGCAGCGCCGTCGGATGGAGGAAGGCGCGCCCCTCCGCGTGGGTCCCCGGCGGGAGGGTGGAGGCGGCGCCGATCTGGCGCCCGAGGAAGGCGGCGATGTGCCGGGTGATCCCCGGATCCTGCGCGTAGGGGAGGCCCAGCGCGGTGAGGCCGTGGCGCCTGGGGGCCTGGGGCCTCATGCCCTTGTCACCCCTGGGGAAGAAGCCATCGACGAGGATGCTCTCGAGCTGCTCCCGGGTGAGCTCGGTGCGGATGGTGCCGCCGACCAGCTTCGATCCCCGCCCCGGGATCACCACCGGCGCCGAGGAGAGCTGGGGATCGCCGAAGAGGCTCTCCTTCGCCAGCCGGCAGCCGTGGGTGAGGGCCCGGAGCTGCCAGTCGTCCAGGGAGGTGCCCTCCGCGTCGAGGCGGAGCTGGATCGAGTAGGCCAGGGCCAGATCCATGTTGTCGCCGCCGAGGAGGATGTGGTCGCCAACCGCCACCCGGGTGGGTTGCAGGACGCCGTCCTCCTCGAGCACCGCGATCAGCGAGAGATCCACCGTGCCGCCGCCGATGTCGCAGACCAGGATCAGGTCCCCGACCGCCACCTGATCGCGCCAGCCTTCGCCGCTCCCTGCGATCCAGGCGTAGAGCGCAGCCTGGGGCTCCTCGAGCAGGGTCAGGCGCCCGCCCAGCCCAGCCTCCTTCGCAGCCTCCACGGTGAGCTCGCGCGCCACCGCGTCGAAGGAGGCGGGGACGGTGATCACCAGCTCCTGCGCGGCGAGGGGCGAATCGGGATGCGCGGCGTCCCAGGCCTCCCGCACGTGTCGCAGGTAGCGGGCGGAGGCCTCCACCGGGGAGACCTTCGCCACCTCGGCAGGTGCCTCCCAGGGGAGGATGGCAGCGTGTCGATCGACCTCCGCGTGGGAGAGCCAGCTCTTCGCAGACGAGACCAGCCGCGCGGGGATCCGGGCCCCCTGCTCCCTGGCGAAGGTCCCCACCGCGTAGTCGCGGTCGGGATCCCAGGGGAGCGCCAGCGATCCCGCCGGGAGCTCGAGCTCCCCCGGCAGATAGAGAAAGGACGGAAGGAGCGCTCGCTCCCGCACCTCCCCTGCGTGGACGAGCTGCGGAAAATGAAAGACATCCGGCGCGCGCTCGTCCTCCAGCGATGTATGCGCCAGGGCGATGTTGGTGGTGCCCAGATCGAGGCCCAGGATTCGCTCGGTGCCAGCGGCAGCGCCGGAGGGTGCCTCGTCCTCCGGCAAGATCGGCTCGTTCTCGACCACCTAGACCTCGACCTCCGCAGGCGCCACGATGGTGGCGTCCTGGCCCGTGGTGAGGGTAGGGATCCGGACCTCCGTCGCCTTCCAGCCCGGATGCGCCACCCGTCCCCGGAAGGGTGGTTCGCCGACCACGTTGCCGGTGAGCCGCAGCTCGGTGGGATCGAAGCCGGCGCCGACGGTGATCGCGGCCCCCTCCTCCTCGGTGCGGATTGGGGCGAGGGTCACGTATTGGGCGAGCGCCTTGCGGCAGCCCTCGTGGACGATGCGCGCCGCAGCGCCCACGTCGCCGTCGGACGCTGCGCCGAGGTCCTCCTGGAGGAAGTCCACCAACCTTCCGTCCCGCTGCAGGATCGCCAGGAGATGCAGGGCCCCTGCCCTGCGCTGGCGCTCCAGCTCGGCCTCCGCTTCGGCCCGCGCCTCCGCCTCTGCCCGGGCCTTCGCCGACGCCAGCGCCTCTTCATCCCTGGCCGCCTCCGATGGGGCGGCACCGGCGCCTTCGGCGATTTCCTCGCCGGCCTCGAGGGCCCGCTGCACCCTCCACGCCGCGGCGCCGTCGAAGAGCACCTTCCACGGCAGCCAGATCCACATCCAAAGCCGAGCCCAAAAATCGAGACGCCCTGCGTCCATTGTCTTCACCTCGAAGTGCGAGGCCCGCTCATCAGGCCTCCCCTCCATCGGCAGCCCCTCGAGCAGGCGGCCGTGAAGACGGCGTCCTTAATCCCAGACAGCGCCAATAGCCAGGGGAATGAGGTCGCAGGCGGCCTCGTTCGATCGAGCGGAGACATGTTGGGGATCGTGGGCCGGGCCCGCAAGGCGCCGTCCCCCGGATCCCCTGTCTTTTGCGCGAAAAACCGCGGTCCCGATTGACCCAGGCCCGGATTCGGCGTATAAAGTCGAGTTTCCAACAGGAATGTCGGTCCCGCTTCGTGCGGCTGGCCGTGCGTTCCGCGCCCACCCGGTCATCACCCGCAAGCCCACGCAGGATGGCAGCGCCAAGGTGACTCATCGGGCGCAGTCGGTCCGGATGGGATCCCAGCTCGCCTTCGGCGTCACCCATCCCCCTCGCTGGGTTCGCGCAGGCCGAGTGCCTTCGTGCGTCCCCTTGGCATGAACCCGCGCGCGCAGCCTTGCCCCCGGCAGTAGCCGTCGGCGGCGTCGACGTCACCTGCCCGCGCATCCAAAGGAGCTCTCATGTTGGTTTCCCTTCGCGCCGATGCTGCACGCACCAAGACGGAGAAGAAGAAGGTCTCGTATGTGCGGGATGTCTCGAAACTGGAGAACATCCCGGAGGACGTCCGCGCGGATCTCGAGAAGGTCGCCCAGAAGTATGTCTTTCGCGCCAATGACTATTATTTGAGCCTGATCGACTGGAAGGATCCCGCCGACCCGATCCGCCAGCTCGTCATCCCCCGCATCGAAGAGCTGGACGACTGGGGTCGCCTCGACGCCTCCAACGAGGCGGCGGTGACGGTCTCGAAGGGCGTGCAACACAAATACAGAGACACAGCCCTCCTCCTCTGCAACGAGGTCTGTGGCTCGTATTGTCGTTATTGTTTCCGCAAGCGTCTCTTCATGGACGAGAACGACGAGGTCTCCCTGGACGTCAGCGAGGGGCTCGAATACATCGCGGCCCACCCGGAGATCACCGACGTGCTCCTCACCGGCGGGGATCCCATGCTGATGGCCACCCGTCGGATCCGGGAGATCATCTCCCGGCTCCGCGAGATCCCGCACGTGGGGATCATCCGGATCGGGAGCAAGATGCCGGCCTTCAACCCGTGGCGGGTGCTGGACGATCCCGATCTCCTGGAGACCTTCGCCACCTACTCCACCCCGGAGAAGCGCATCTACGTGATGGCCCACTTCGACCACCCCCGTGAGCTCACCGAGCCCGCGCTGGAGGGGATCGCGGCGCTCCTGCGGGCAGGGGTCAAGGTCGTGAACCAATGCCCCCTGATCAAGGGGGTCAACGACGACCCGGCCGCCCTCAACGAGATGTGGCGCAAGCTCTCCTTCATCGGCGCCCCCCAGTACTACCTCTTCCAGGGCCGTCCCACCGCGGGCAACGCGCCCTTCGAGGTCCCGATCGCGAGAGGCTTCCAGATCTTCGAGCAGGCCAAGCTGGGCCTCTCCGGCCTCGCCAAGCGGATGCGCTTCGCCATGAGCCACGACTCCGGCAAGATCGAGATCCTCGGCATGGACGAGCGCCACTTCTACATGCGCTTCCACCGCGCCCTGGATCCCGCCGACGAGGGGCGCTTCCTCGTCTTCGAGCGGGACGACGAGGCCTCCTGGCTCGACGGCCTCCGCCCCGTGTCGGACCTGGGCAACCCCCGGGCGAAAGCCGTGAAGAAGAACGGCGCCGCGGCGCAGCTCAGGGTCTGAGAAGGACCTCTATGCCGCTCTGACTTTGAAAGGAAGCGCCCCTGCCGCTGGCGAGGGCGCTTCTTTTTTTCAATCGAGTTCAGCCCGCCTCGAGGAGGGCCTGCTTCTCCTCCTTGCGCTGCTCTGCCTTGAGCTCCGCCAGCCGCCACCATGTGTAGATCACCGGGATGATCTCCAGGGTGAGGAAGACCGAGGTGATCAGCCCGCCGACCATCGGCGCCGCGATCCGCTTCATCACGTCGGCGCCGGCGCCGGTGGACCAGAGGATCGGCACGAGGCCGAGGGCCGTGGTGGCGACGGTCATCAGCTTCGGCCGCACCCGCATCACCGTCCCCTCCAGGTGGGCCCAGATGATGTCGTCGAGGTTGCGGATCATCCCCGCCGCCTTGCGCTTCTCGAAGGCCCGATCGAGGTAGACCATCATCACGATCCCGGTCTCGGCGGCGAGGCCCACCAGGGCGATCATCCCCACGTAGACCGCGGTGGAGAGGCGGTAGTCCAGGAGCCATAGGAGCCAGATGCTCCCCACCATGGCGAAGGGCACCGAGATCAGCACGATCAGGGTCTCGATCAGGTTGCGGAAGTGGAGGTAGAGGAGGAGCACGATCAGCACCAGGGTGATCGGGACGATCACCTTCATCCGCTCCGTCATCCGCTCCATCAGCTCGTACTGTCCGGTCCACTTCAGGATGGTCCCGGTGGGCAGATCGATCCTGCCGTCGGCGCGGGCCTCGGCCACCAGGGCCTTCGCGTCCCGCACATAGCCGCCGATGTCGACCTGGGTCTCGTCCACGTCGAGGAAGAGGTAGCCCGCGAGCATCCCGCCCTCGTCCCGGATCATGGGCGGACCGCTCACGACCTTCACCTCGGCGAGCTGCCCGAGCGGCACGTGTACCAGGCCGCCGTTCTCCAGCCCCGCGAAGTGGGTGTCCGCGGGGAGCGGCAGCGGTCCGGACCCGCCTCTCTCCACCCTCGTCACGGGGACCAGCACTTCGCGCAGACGTTCCGGATCGTCGCGCAGGTCGCGGGGGTAGCGGACGCTGACCCCGAAGCGGCTGCGTCCTTCTACGGTGGTGGTGATCGGCTCGCCGCCGATGGCCAGCTCGATCACGTCGTTGACGTCGGCGATGGTGAGACCGTAGCGGGCGAGGGCGTCCCGGTCCGGGACGATGTCCACGTAGAGGCCCCCGAGGCTCCGCTCGTAGAAGGCGCTCCGCGTCCCCGGGACCTGGGAGAGGAGCTGCTCCAGGGCGAGGCCCGCCTCCTCCACCTGATCCAGATCCCCGGCGAAGATCTTCAGCCCCACCGCCGTGCGCACCCCCGTGTTGAGCATGTCGATCCGGGTCTTGATCGGCATGGTGAGGGCGTTGGTCCAGCCGGGGAGGGCCAGGGCCTGGTTCATCTCGGCGAAGAGCTCGTCGGTGGTGATCCGCCGCTCGTCGGGCCAGACGAGGCGGAGGGCCGGCGCCACGAAGCCGGGGGCCCGGCCGCTCCACCAGCGCTCCCGGGGGACCATCCTCCACTCGCTGCGATCCTTGAGCCGGGCCACGGTCTCGACCATGGAGAGCGGCGCCGGATCGGTGGCGGTCTCGGCGCGCCCCGCCTTGCCGAAGACCGAGATCACCTCGGGGAAGCCCATCAGGATCTGGTTCTGCTGCTGCATCGCCCCCTTCACCTCCTCGATGGAGACGTTGGGGAAGGTGGTGGGCATGAAGAGGAGGTCCCCCTCGTCCATGGTCGGCATGAACTCGCTGCCGAGCCTGGGGATCAGCGGCAGGGTCGAGAGCACCGCGGCGAGGCCGATCGCCACCGTGGTCTTGGGGTTGCGCAGGGCCACGAAGACGAAGGGCTTGTAGATGGCGATCAGGAAGCGGGAGATCGGGTGGTTCTCCTCCGAGCGGATCTTCCCCTTGATCAGGAGCACCATCAGCGCCGGCGCCAGGGTCACCGCGAGCACCGCGGAGAAGAACATGGCGAAGGTCTTGGTGTAGGCCAGCGGCTTGAAGAGCCTGCCCGGCTGCCCCTCCAGCGCGAAGACCGGCAGGAAGGAGACCGTCACCACCAGCAGGGAGAAGAAGATCGCCGGCCCCACCTCCTTGGCGGCGGCGATGATCACCGCGATCCTCTCAGCGGCGGTCCTCGGCTTCTCCTGCTCCAGCTTCTTGTGGGCGCTCTCCACCAGGACGATGGTCCCGTCGACCATGGCGCCGATGGCGATGGCGATCCCGCCCAGGCTCATCAGGTTGGCGGAGATCCCCAGCCAGCGCATGGGGATGAAGGCCACCGCCACCGAGAGGGGCAGCACCAGGATCGGCACCAGGGCGCTGCGAAAATGTAGCAGGAAGAGGAGGATCACCAGGCCGACCATCAGCCCCTCCTCCAGCAGGGTGTGGGTCAGGGTCTGGACCGCCTCCCCGATCAGCTCGGAGCGGTCATAGACCACCACCGCCTCGATCCCCTCGGGGAAGGATGGCTGAAGCTCGGCGAGGCGCTCCTTCACCCGCTCGATCACGCCGCGGGCGTTCTCGCCCTGGCGCATCACCACGATGCCGCCGACCGCTTCCCCCTCCCCGTTCAGCTCCGCGACCCCGCGGCGGATGTCGCCGCCGAAGGAGACGGTGCCGATGTCCCGGACCAGCACCGGGGTGCCGGTGGCGGAGGCGCGGACGGTGACCTTCTCCAGATCCGCGAGGCTGTCGAGGTAGCCCCTCCCCCGGACCACGTACTCGCGGCCGCTCATCTCCAGGATGCGGCCCCCCACGTCTCCGTTGGACCTGCGCACCGCCTCCCCCACCTCGGCGAGGGTGATCCCGTAGGCACGCAGCCGGTTGGGATCGACGGTGACTTGATATTGTTTTTGGTAGCCGCCGACGCTCGCGACCTCGGCGACCCCCGGGACCGCGGCGAGGGCGTAGCGCAGGGTGTAGTCCTGGAAGGTGCGCAGCTCGGCCAGGTCGTGTTTGCCGGATCGATCGACGAGGGCGTACTGGAAGACCCAGCCCACCCCGGTGGCGTCGGGGCCGAGCTGCGGCTCCACCCCGTCGGGGAGGCTGCCGCGCAGGCTGGAGAGGTACTCGAGGACCCGGCTCCTCGCCCAGTAGATGTCCGTCCCCTCGTCGAAGAGCACATGGACGAAGCTCATCCCGAACATCGAGAAGCCGCGGACGTCGGTGACCTTCGGCGCCGAGAGGAGGGCGGTGGTGATGGGATAGGTGAGCTGATCCTCGATCAGCCCGGGGCTGCGGCCCATCCACTCGGTGTAGATGATCACCTGGGGATCCGAGAGATCGGGGATCGCGTCCAGCGGCGTGCGCTCGATCGACATCCAGGCGCCGATCGAGGCGAAGACGGCGCCGAGAATCACCAGGAATTTGTTGCGGGCGGAGAACTCGATCAGGCGCTCGATCACTTCCTGCCTCCCGGACCTTCCGCTGCGTGGGCGTGGTCGGCGTGGTCGTGCGCCCCGGCGCCGTGATCGTGGCCCCCTGCAGGCGAGACCTCATGCCCGCCATGGTGACCGCCGTGGTGACCTCCGTTGGCGGCGCCGGCGCCGAGGCCATCGAGCGCCGCCCGCAGGCGGCTCTCCGCGTCGATGAAGAAGCCGGCGCTGGTGACTACCTCCTCCCCTTCGTCCAGGCCGATCACCATCACGTGCTCGCCTGCTCTCCCGGTGACGTGGACCTCCTTGGGCGCGAACCGCCCCTCCCCCAGGGCGACGAGGGCGTAGACGTGGTCGCCGCTGTCGATCACGGCGTCCCGCGGGACGATCATCCCCTCCGGCGCCGCCACCTCCAGGCGGACGTCACCGAACATCCCCGGCCGCAGGTGGGTCTCGGCGTTCGGGATCTCCAGCCGCACCTTCATCGTCCGGGTGGACGGCTCCACGGTGGGATAGACGAAGCTCACCCTCCCGACGAAGCGCTCCGCCGGCCTCGCCGGCGCGGCGAAGGTGGCGTTGGCGCCGACCTGCACCCGCGGGATCTCCTGCTCGAAGACATCGGCCAGGACCCAGACCCGGCTCAGGTCTGCCACCTCGAAGAGGACGTCGCCGGGCGAGACATAGGCCCCCGCCACCGCCTCCTTGCGGAGCACGTGGCCTGCGCCCGGGGCGCGGATGGTCATGGCCCGCCGGGGCTTGCCCGCCTTGCGCAGGGCGGTGATCTCCTCGGGACCGACGCCGAGGAGGCGCAGCCGCGCCGCCCCCGCCTCGGCCAGCTCGGTGCCCCACTTGATCCCGTTCAGATACTCGACCTGCGCCTGGTAGAGCTCGGGGCTGTAGACCCGCAGGAGCGGCTGCCCCGCCTTCACCACGGGGCCGGTCTCGTCCACCAGCAGCTCCTCGATCCAGCCGGAGAAGCGGGCCTGCACCACGTAGCGAGCCCGCTCGTCTGCGGTGACCACCCCCACCGTCCGCACCTGCTCCTCCAACCTGCCCCGCTCCACCTTGGCGGTGCGCACGCCGATCCGCGCCAGGCGCTCGCGGGGGATCATCACCTCCAAGAGTCCGGGGATCCCCCGGGGCCCGCCTGCGAGGTCGTCCCGGGGCACCAGGTACATCCCGCAGATCGGGCACTTGCCCGGCCCCTCGTGCTCCACCTCCGGGTGCATGGGGCAGCTGTACAACCGAGGTCCGTGCGACGCGGCGACGGCGAGCCCCTGGCTCCCTTCGATCGGCGTCGCCCCCGGGGCCCCGGCGCCATCCTTCGGCGAGGAAGCGCCTCCCTGTCCCGGCTGGGGGGCAGGAGCGGCGCCCTTCCCCGGCGCCGCGGTCGCCGCCTCGGGCGGGACCTGGACCAGCCGCATGCCGCAGGTCTCGCAGCGCCCGGGCTCGTCCTGCACCACGCCATCCTCGGGCATCGGGCAGACCCACTGCCCCGGCTTCGCGCCGAGGGTCCGGGCCACCTCGCGGATCTGCTCCGCCTCGTCGGAATCCGAGACATGTGCGCCGTGCCCGTGGTGGGCGTGCGCGCCGTCCGCGTACCCTCCCCCGGCGTCCTCGATCGGCACCAGATCCATCCCGCAGATCGGACACTCCCCCGGCCGGTCCGAGACGACGGTCGGATGCATGGGGCAGTGGTAATGGGCCTCCGCCCGGGCCGCGCCGCCGATCCATCCCGCCGCCAGGGAGAGGGTGAATCCCGCGCCGAGGAGGGCGGCGACGAGCATCATCCAGCGGACGGTGCCCGCAAACTTCACACCCGGGGGAGGAGGCTCGACCCCTTCCGGGAGCTGGTTCTCGTTCGTGTCATTCATGTTCGGCTCCATCGGCGGAGGAATTGAAGAGGGTTTCGATCGACCCGGCAGCCCGGGCCAGGCGGGCGCGCCCGCGCAGGAGAGAGGCCTTCGCCTCCAGCGCCTCGAGTTCCTGGCCGAAGCGCTGCAGCTCTGCATCCAGCACAGCGAGGTAGTCCACCCCGCCTGCCTGGTAGGCGCCGAGGGCAGCCTCCACGCTGCGTCGGGCCTGGGGGATCAGCTCGGTCTCGAAGTGGGAGAGGCGCTCCTCCTGCAGCCGGATCCCGGCCCAGGCAGCACGCAGCTCCCCAGCGAGCGTGGCCCGCCTGGCGGTGCGTCTGCGGGCGATGGCTTCCGCGTCGGCACGGGCAGCCGCTGCCTGGCGGTCCTGGTTCGTGCCCGCGAAGAGCGGCAGCGGGATCATCACCTCGGCGCCGATCATGTCGGGGGCGCCGACCCGCACCCCGTAGGCGAGGCCGATCTCCGGATCGGGCCACTTCTCCTTCGCTGCGAGGCGCGCCTCGAGTCGGGCCTGCTCCTCCCGCCGCTCGAGGGCGAGGAGCTCCGGATGGTGGGAGAGCCGCTCCATCAAAGACGGCTGCGGCGGCAGCGCAGCGAGGACGGGGAGGGAGGGGGTGCCGCCGAGAGGCAGCTCCGCAGCGAGCAGCGCCCCCAAGGTCGCGCGGGCCGCCGCCTCCCGCTCCTCCAGATCCTGGAAAGGCAGCGCGATCCGCGAGAGCTCCAGCTCCGCCCGCAGCACCTCCGCCTGCCTGGCTCCACCGGAGGCGAGGCGGCTCTGCGCGAGGAACGCGAGGCGCTGCAGCGCCCGCTCCTTCTGCTCGATCACCTCCCGGCTCGCCGTCGCCAGCCAGAGCTCCGAGTAGGCAGCGGTGACGGCCTCCGCCAACGAGAGCCGCAGGGCGCCCGCTTCGGCGTCGGAGACCTCGACGAACTTTCCCTTCGCGTCGCGCCGCAGTCCCTGCTTTCCGAACCAGGGGATCTGCTGGCGGACCATCACCTCGCTCATCGTCATCATGTCTTCGGTGAACGAGAAGGAGGGGACCGGGAGGCTGCGGATCGCGACACCGACCGATGGGTTGGGGAACGCGCCGGACGCCGCCGCCCGCTCAGCAGCAGCGAGGCGGTCCGACTGGTAGGCAGCCAGATCCTGGTTCTGCTGGAGCACCCGGGAGATCAGCTCGTCCAGTTCCAGGACGGGACCTGGATCCCCTGGGGGGGCAGCGTCCTGGGCCGCGGCGGCGGCGGCAGGGATCGTGAGAAAGAGAAGCAAGAGAGACAGCCGCAAGATCGACTCCATCCGTCCGCCATCGAAGGCGGACGACCGATTCAAGCTCGCTGCGGCTACGCCCGGGATCCGACGAGGGACCGAGGCAACCATGACGAGCGTGATGGTTGGATGTTGGGTGAGGATCGCCGCGCGGGTGCGAGAGGGCCGTCGGGCATTCGCGTACCAGGGCCTGCAGGCTGCTGGCCTGCTCCTGTCGTCCCCGAAAACCCGAGAACCCAGGACGCACCCGCCGCTCGAGCATACGAGGTCCCCGCGTTTGCGGGGACGACCACGTAATTGGCACGAGGAGCGGGTCCGGGACCTGTCGACACGGTGTAGGGCGCGTCGCGATCGAGGATCTTCAGGCAGCGCTCAACGAACGATCACGATCGTCGCGAGCTGCTCCAGCGGAGGCGGCGTCGCGGGGGTGACCGCGTCGGCGAGCCGCTTCTCGACCCAGGGCTGCGGCGCAGGCAGCGGCTCCCAGGCGAGGACCGCGACGGGGCCCGCCAAGCTGGGCTCGTAAGAGCCGAGCTCCACCTCCTGGGCCCGCACCAGCTCGTTGCAGCAGCTCCCTGGCGCCTCCTCCCATCGGAGGGCGTCGGGCGCGATCTCTTCGCTGGAGCAGGCGCAGCCGGCCACCAGGCTCCCCGCCATCGTGCACCAGATCGACGCCGCCGCCGCGCCTGCGTGCAGGAGCAGGGCGAGCGCTGCGATCCAGGAGAGCATGGTGGCGTTGCGACGCAAAGGAGTGGTCCCTTTCGATCAGGCGCCCGGATCTTGATACGGGCCTCCTCCGATTGTCAAACCTTCGACGACCGTCGGCATGGGGAAGGAACCGGAAGAGGGAAAATTGGTTCCCACCCGCCACGAGCATGGCCCGGAACCACCTCCCGGCTGCACGGAAGACCGATGGTCTTCTTGCTGCAAGCCTCTGCCTTGGATATTCACCTTTGCGTCAGCGCCCGCCTTCCAGGCGCCACCCAGGAGTCTCCCGTGTCCCTTCGCTTCCTCGCCGTCGTGATCGCCGCTGCGGGCCTCGTCGCCTGCTCCTCGAACAAGAGTCCAGCTCCCCAACCGCCTGCCCCCCAGGCAGAGGCTCCGGCGCAGAAGGTCGGAAGGCCCGACGCCGAAGGGAAGGTCCACATCCAGGCCACGGCCGACGACTTCGTCCCTTCGCGGATCGAGGTGGAGGCGGACAAGCCGGTCACCCTCGTCTTCCACCGGGAGGTCGAGAAGACCTGCATGAACCGGGTGGTCTTTCCGGAGCTGGGCATCGAGGAGGACATCCCGCTCAACACCCCGGTGGAGATCGAGATCACCCCCAAGGCCGGCGGCACCATCGCCTTCCAATGCCCGATGGGGATGGGCAAGAGCGCGGTGGTCACCCTGCCCCGGGGCTGATCCCGCCTGCCTTCACATCTCTTCACATTGCCTGCGTGAAGATAGGGGGCGCCTGCTCGTCCGTAAGGTTTGAAGCGACTGCAACCTCGCGGACGACAGGAGTTCCCCATGAAGCCCATCCTCTACGCTGCCCTCCTATTCGCCATTCTCCCTGCGTGCGAGCTGGAGGTCGGCCACTACCACGACCATCCCCCCCGCTCGAACCCCAGGCCGCCTGCCTCGCCGCGGCCGGGCCTCTGGGGCGACGCCTGCAGGGTGGACAGCCAGTGTGGTTCGGGGCTCGCCTGCACCGACGGGAGCTGTGAGCCGCGCAGGGTGGGGATCTACCCGGTGAGCGCGCTGGTCGCGCCGGGGACGGCGGACGGCAGGGAGTGGGACTCGGATCGGCTCCTGCCCCGCTGGGTCTGGAACGAGCTCGATCTCGCCATGGGCCTCGGCGTCGACGCCCTCTACGACTTCATGGCGGAGCAGGCCTACATGGGCTGGTCCAAGCCCGACCCCTACGGCTACGGCTTCCTCTCCCTGGACGGCAGGAGCTACGACGAGGCCTACACCATCCCCTTGGTGGAGCGCGGCGAGAACCAGCTCGACGTCTTCGACGTGGTCTGGCCCGGCCCGGTGGGGTGGTCCAGCGTGCCCTTCACCACGAGGCTCGCCGTCGGCGTGGAGCTCTGGGACGAGGACCAGCGCACCGACGACGACATCGGCTTCGTGGAGCTCGACTTCCCGCTGCTTCGCACCGCCCTCTACCAAGGCGGCGTGGTCTACTTCGACACCTACGAAGCGACCGACGGCCAGCTCCTCCTCCTGGGCGTCGAGGTGGTGGCCGAGCGCTGAGCGGGCCGGGGCCAGCCGATGCTCATCGCGGCTCGGTGAAGCGGAAGGCTCCGAAAAGGGGAATGGCAGGAACGAAGATCGGCAGGAGTTTTCCATCGTGGCCGGCCGTTCCCCTGCACCGCCCGTCGCCATCTCCAGAGCGCCTGTCCGTGACCGGGACATGACGAAGGGACGCCATGCTGGAACCTGGCCCTCCGTCTTCGAGGAGTAGAACCGAACGTGTCCCGTACATATGTCAACGCCCCCGACGAGCGCATCCATTGGTTGAGGTCGCTCCCCTTCTTCCTGATTCATCTCCTGGCGCTTGCCAGCTTCTTCATCGGCATGAGCTGGTCGACGGTGGCGCTCTGCCTCGGCCTCTACTACGTGCGGATGTTTTTCCTCACCGCCGCATACCACCGATATTTTTCACACCGCTCCTACAAGATGGGGCGTGTGATGCAATTTCTCATGGCGCTGGGCGCCACCACCTGCGCGCAGAAGGGCGTGCTCTGGTGGGCCGCCCACCACCGGCACCACCACAAGTTCTCGGACGAGCCGAGCGACGTCCACTCTCCCAAGCGGGGCTTCATCTGGAGCCACTTCGGCTGGTTCCTCTGCACCAAGTACGACGAGACCCGCTTCGAGCTGATCAAGGACTTCGCCAAATATCCGGAGCTGCGTTGGCTGAACCGCTACCACCTGGTGCCGCCGACCGTCCTCGCGGTGGCGTGCGCCTGGTTCGGCGGGGTCGAGGCGCTCTTCGGCGGCTTCTTCCTGTCGACCGTGCTCCTCTGGCACGGGACCTTCACCATCAACTCCCTCTCCCACGTCTTCGGCAGGCGCCGCTTCGTCACCACCGACACCAGCCGCAACTCGGCGCTCCTGGCGCTGATCACCTGTGGTGAGGGCTGGCACAACAACCACCACTACTACCAGAGCTCCACGCGCCAGGGCTTCTTCTGGTGGGAGTACGATCTCACCTACTACGTCCTGAAGGTCCTCTCCTGGTTCGGGCTGGTCTGGGATCTGCGTACGCCTTCCAAGGCGGTGCTGAGCAGGAACCGGATCCGCGACGGACATCGAGACGTCGGCCTCCTGGGCGAGCTCCCGAGCGCGGCGACCGCCCTCCCCGGAAAGGCCCGCGAGGCTGCGAGAAACCTCGTGCCCAAGCCGATCCCGCCCATGGTCACCAGCTCCGACTGATCGCGCTGTGATTTCCCGTAGTATTCGGGAACAAAAGCCGTCGCTGGTGCATCACATCTCTATGCCAAGACCCCCGTTGGACAGGTCCGTTCTACGGGGGTCGCCCTATCTTGACCGAGGAGGAACTTCGAACTTGCTGCAGATGCGCGTCCATGACTCGTCCCGCCTGGAGTGGATCACCGAGATCCCGATCCCCGAAGGAACCAAAGCGGAAGACTTCGATCTGGAGGTGAACCTCGAGATCCCCGAGCACATCTGGACGCCCCACGATCAGTGGAGGCGCCTGCAGCTCATGGCGCGCTTCTCCAGCCCCAACGAAGACGAGGTCCCGGCCAACGGGATCCAGATCCGCTCGGTGGACGAGCTGCGGCGCCTGGCCCTCGCTGCTGCACGGCGGGCCCAAGGAGATCAGGAGGCGATCGAGGCGACGATCCTGGAGTCCTCTTCCCTCCTCGCCGACCCCGACACGAACCTCTGCGACGACCTCCTCGCCAGGATCGAGCAGGCCCTGGTGGAGCTGCGCTGCGCCCGCTCCTCCCTCGGTACGCCCCAGCCCCTGGACTCGCCGGAACTCGGCAGGGAGCGTCCCCTCGCAGCGGAGTTCATGTCGAACCAGGCCATCGAGCTGATCTTCCGGATCGAGAAGGCGATCTCCTCCCACCTGTTGGAGAAGAGGCGCCCCGCTGCCCCCGCCATCCTCGCCGACGCGGAGCGGATCCGCGCCAGGCTCGCCGTCGAGCTGGCGGAGGAGCTGCACTTTCGGGAGGAGCGCGGCCTCACCAGCCCCAACGACTCCGATCCCTGGGTCCTGGAGCGCTACGTGGGCCGCACCAACCTCGTGCGGCGCCACTTCCAGGGACTGCTCTACCTCCACGTCCACACGGAGCTCTTCGACACCCGCTACCGCGCCCTCTTCGCTGCGGCGGCGGCGACCTTGGGCGGCCTCTTCGTCTTCCCCCTCGCCCTCTTCCTCACCGGGGGCTTCGGGGTCACCGGCCTCTCGGTGGGGCTCACCGGTTCGGCGCTGCTCGTGGGGCTGACCTACGGCGTCCGAGAGCGGATCAAGGACGCAGCCAGGTCCTGGCTCGCCAACCGGGTGAGCGAGAGCCTCGGCGGCCGCTTCGCCACCCTCACCACGAACCCCCGGCTCCAGGAGGAGGCGGTGCGGGTGCTGCGGGCGCGGGAGTCCTTCCACCTCAGCCCGGCCCGGGCCATGGACCCGATCCACACCGACCTCGGCTCGTCGCTGCCGGTGGAGCGCTTCCGCTACCAGATGAAGGGGAGCATCGAGCCGGTGCGGCACGCTGCGGAGCGCGGGAGCGAGAAGGTGAAGATGGTCTTCCGCTACGACCTCTCTCCGATCTTCAGCAGGCTGGACGAGCCCTTCAAGGAGGTGCCGGTGCTGGCGGCGGACGGCGCCTCGCTCCGCTTCGTCGAGGCGGCCCGCTACTACCGGATCCCCGTCCGCCTGCGCCTGCGCCACAGCGGCGGCACCCGGATCGACGAGGGGATCCTGATCGCGCAGAAGCACGGGCTGGAGCGGATCGAGCGGGCCTGACCCGCTGCCTGACCGGGCCCCCGCCCCCGCCTCGCCGGCGCCCCTCGGGGGTGGTTCATCCCGAGGGACGGCGCTCTTCTCAGCCCGCCTTACGCAGCACCCGGGCCAGCTCGTCGTAGAGGAAGATCGCCGAGCGGATCGACTTGTCGAAGTCGCTGAGCGAGAGGCTCTCGTTCTCGGAGTGGGCGTTGGTGTAGGGATCCTCCACCCCGATCAGGAGGGCGGGGACGCCGCCCAGCTCGCGGGCGAAGGGCTCGACGAAGGGGATCGATCCGCCGCAGCCGATGGCCAGGGCCTTCTCGCCATAGCCCTTCTCCAGCGCGCGAAACGCCGCAGCGAACGCAGGGTGGCTCGTCTCCGTGTACCAGGCTCCGCCCGCAGCCTCCTGCGAGATCTTCACATCCACCCCCCAGGGCGCCGCGTCGCGGAGGGCGGCCTTCAGCTTGTCCAGCACCTCCTGCGGATCCATGTCCGGGACGGTGCGGATCCCCACCCGCGCCCAGGCGCTGTCGACCAGGATGTTGCGGGCGTCCTTGCGGCTCGACGCCTGGATCGCGTTCACGCTCAGGGAGGGACGCCTCCAGATCCCTTCGTAGGGATGGTGCTCCCCCAGGAGCTCGGCGCCCTCCACCAGCCCGGCCTGCCTGCGGAACTCTTCACGGCTCACGGGGAGCGCGTCGAGGCCGGCCTTCTCCTCCTGCGTCAGCGGCCGAACCTGTTCCAGGAGGCCGGGGATCGCGAGCTCGCCTCGATCGTCCACCAGGGAGGCGAGCATCTTCGAGAGGGCCATCGCCGCGTCTGGGACAGGCCCTCCCCACATGCCGGAGTGCAGCGAGCTCTTCAGCGCCGTCACCTCCACGTCCAAAGAGACCAGGCCGCGCAGGGCGGTGGTGATCGAGGGGATGCCGGTGTCGAAGTTGGTGGTGTCGGTGAGGACGATGGCGTCCGCGTCGAGGAGGGTCCGGTTGGCCCGGAGGAACGCGCCCAGGTGTCCGGAGCCGATCTCCTCCTCCCCCTCCACCACGATCTTCACGTTGAGCGGGAGGGTCTTCGCGCCCTCGAGCCAGGCGGTGACCGCGGCGACGTGGATCAGGATCCCAGCCTTGTCGTCGGCGGTGCCGCGACCGAAGAGGCGCCCGTCTCGCTCGGTCGGCACGAAGGGATCGGAGGTCCACTTCTCGAGGTCGCCCGCCGGCTGCACGTCATGGTGGGCGTAGAGCAGGATGGTCGGCAGGCTGGGATCGACGACGATCTGCCCGAAGACGTAGGGATGTGCGCCCTCGATCTCCAGCAGGCGGACATCCTGAAATCCCCGCTTTTCCAAGAGCTTTGCGGTGGCCTCGGCGCTCCGCCTCACCTCGGCGGGATCGAAGCCGTCGAAGGAGACGCTCGGGATCCGCACCAGCTCCTTCAGCTCTTCGAGGTGCTCGCTCTGTGTCGCCTCGTAGTGCGAGAGCGCTTTGACGACCTGGTCCTCACTCATGAAAAGGCTCCTTGCCTCGGCTCGATCCTGGCGCCCGGGTTCCGTCCCGGTGTCGACCGCGGGGGATCACTATCGGCGGAACCCGCGCGTGGTCAAGGCGAAGCGGCGGAGGACAGGAGCGCAACCGCAGCGTTTTGCGCTGATTCCCCCTTTCAACCTTCGGTCGTTCTGCGCTACAACTGCGTTCTCAGCTTTATCCAGCAGTGAAGCCGCACCGAATCGTCACACGTTGCAGGGCGAGGGAAACCCGGCATGCAAGGGGCCCCTCTAAGAGGTGTAGAAACAGCTCACTCGGAGTGATTGTGCTTCGAGCGGGAAAATCCAAGTCGCGGTCGATCTCGATCGCGCGTCGAACAAGGGAGTTGGAATGGCTACGAAGGAAGCCCAGAGCATCTCGACGACCAAGCTCGTGCAGGCTGTGGTCGACAAGGCGGGCAAGAAGAAGCTCGACCTCAACAAGAAGCAGGTCTCGAGCACCCTCGACCTTCTCCTGGAGACGGTCGCGGACGAGATCCGCAAGGGCAACAAGGTCAGCCTCAAGAATTTTGGTGTCTTCCGCCGTCACACCAAGCCTGCCCGCCCGAAGCGCAAGGGCCGCAACCCCGCCACCGGCGAGGAGATCATGATCGCCGCCAAGAAGGCCGAGAACGTGATCAAGTTCCGCCCCGCCAAGGTCTGGAAGGAAGCGGTCAAGACGGGCAAGGCCGCGAAGTAGAGCAGCCGTTTCGTCGTCATTCACGGGCCCCGGCCCTCCCCACGATCTCGGGGAGGCCGGGGCTCGCGTCGTTTCGGGGCCTCGGATCGCGGGCGGATCCGGGTGCTCCCTGTGGGGCTCCCCGCTTGCAAGCAAGGGGGTCGATGCACAGCTTCACGCTTCCGTGAACAGGACCCTCCCCGACCTTCATGAGCAGGCGGCGCGGCTCTTCGAGCAGGCCGCCGCGGCGCTCCGGCAACGGCGCGTCCCGGTATCGGTCTACCGGATCCAGCTCTGCGCCGAGCTGCCCTTCGAGCGGGCGGCGGCGATCCTCCCCTACCTCCACGAGCTCGGGATCTCCCACCTCTACTGCTCGCCCTACCTGCGCGCCGCCGCGGGATCCCCCCACGGCTACGACGTGATGGCCCACGACGAGATCAGCCCGGAGCTCGGAGGCGAGGAGGGCTTCGAGAAGCTGGTCGCCGCCCTGCGCGATCGCGGGATGGGACAGATCCTGGACTTCGTCCCCAACCACATGGGGATCGGCAAGGAGAACCTCCTCTGGCAGGACGTCCTGGAGAACGGCCCGTCCTCTGCCTACGCCCCCTTCTTCGACATCGTCTGGAAACCGGTGAAGGACGAGCTGGAGGACAAGGTCCTGCTCCCGGTCCTCGGCGATCAATACGGCGCGGTCCTCGAGGCGGGGGAGCTCGTCCTGGAGTTCTCCCAGGGCACCTTCTCCCTGCGATACTACGATCATCGCTTCCCCATCAACCCGAGGCATTATCCGGAGATCCTCCGCCTGGGGATCGAGGTGGTCGAGGAGACCCTCGCAGGCGACGAGCAGACCATGGAGGAGCTGCTCTCGATCTGCACCGCCTGTGACAACCTTCCCCCCAGGACCGAGACCGATCCGGAGAAGGTCTCCGAGCGGCGGCGGGAGAAGGAGGTGATCAAGCGTCGCCTCGACTCCCTCTGCCAGTCGTCGCAGGTGATCCGCGCCTTCATCGAGAAGAACGTCGCGACCTTCAACGGCAGGCGGGACGATCCCTCGAGCTTCGATCGGCTGGACCGGCTCCTCGACATGCAGGCCTACCGCCTGGCCCATTGGCGGGTCGCCGGGGAGGAGATCAACTACCGGCGCTTCTTCGACGTGAACGACCTCGCCGCGATCCGCATGGAGGATCCGGAGGTCTTTCGCCAGACCCACCAGCTCACCCTCGAACTCCTGGCCCAAGGGAAGATCCAGGGTCTGCGCATCGACCATCCCGATGGTCTCTACGATCCCCAGGCCTATTTCCGGGCCCTGCAGGAGGAGCACTTCATCGGGACCTGCAGGCGAATCGCGGAGGAGCAGCACACCCGCTTCGAAGAGCTGGAGCCCTTGCTGCGAGGGCGTTGGGCCCGCCCCCGCCAAGGCGGCCCCTCTTCCCTCGATCGCCCGCTCTACGTGGTGGCGGAGAAGATCCTCGGGGCAGACGAGCAGCTCCCGGCGAACTGGAGCGTCGACGGCACCACCGGCTACGACTTTCTCAATGCGATGAACGGGCTGTTCGTCGCGGGCCCCAACCAGCGGACCATCGAGGAGATCTTCCAGCGCTTCACCGGCCTTCGTCTCAACCTGGACGAGCTGCTCTACCAGAAGAAGAAGCTGATCCTGTCCACGTCCCTGGCCAGCGAGCTCAACATCCTCGCCTACCAGCTCAACCGGGTGAGCGAGATGAACCGGCGCTCCCGGGACTTCACCCTGAACTCGCTGCGCTCGGCGCTGATGGAGTACGTGGCCTGCTTCCCGGTCTATCGCAGCTACGTCACCGCCGAAGGGATCGACGATCGGGGCAGGCGCTACATCGAGCAGGCGATCCTGCGGGCCAAGCGGCGTTCCCCGGTGGTCAACGTCTCGATCTTCGATTTCCTGCGAAACATCCTCCTCCTGCGGCAGCCATCCGAGCAGACCCTCGAGGAGTGGAACCGCCAGCTCGAGTTCGCGATGAAGCTCCAGCAGCTCACCGGACCGGTGATGGCCAAGGGCCTCGAGGACACCTGCTTCTACATCTTCAACCGGCTCGCATCCCTGAACGAGGTGGGGGGCGATCCGAGGCGCTTCGGGACCAGCCCTGCAGCGTTTCACGCCCAGAACGGCGAGCGGCTCGCCACCGCCCAGGGATCCCTCCTCGCCACCACCACCCACGACACCAAGCGGAGCGAAGACGTCCGCTCCCGCATCGACGCCCTCTCCGAGATCCCCGCCGCATGGAAGGGGACCCTCTCCAAGCTCTCCAAGGCGGCCCGCCGCCATCGGGCCCGGGTGGCGGAGGATCGAGTGGCGCCGGATCGCAACGAGGAGATCCTCCTCTACCAGAGCCTGCTCGGCGCCTGGCCCTTCGAGCCCATGGACGAAGCGGCCCGGCACCGCTTCGCCGAGAGGATGGCGGCCTATCTCCTCAAGGCAGCCAAGGAGGCCAAGGTCAACACGAGCTGGGTCAACCCCGACGTCCCCTGGGACGAAGCCCTTGGGATCTTCGTCCACCGGCTCCTCGAAGACGAGGCGTTCATCCAGGAGCTCCTCCCCCTCCAGCGGCGGGTGGCGGAGATCGGGGTCTACAACTCCCTGGCCCAGGTCGTGCTCAAGATCGCCTCCCCCGGGGTCCCGGACATCTACCAGGGCTGCGAGAAGTGGTGTCTCTCCCTGGTGGACCCCGACAACCGCAGCCCGGTGGATTTCGACAAGCTCGCCGCCAGCCTAGGGCGGATCCGAGCTGCGTGGGAGGAGCGCCCCGACGACCGCGCGGCCCTCGCGCGCGAGCTCTGGGAGGAGCGCGAAAATGGAGACATCAAACAGTTCATCACCTGGCGGGCCCTTCAACTGCGTCGAGAGCACCCCGACCTCTTCCTGAAGGGGGAGTATCTGCCCGTGGACTGCGCAGGTCCCCGCTGCGAGAACGCGATCGCTTTCTGCAGGAGGCGGGGACCGCTGCAGGCGATCGTGGTGGCGCCGCGCCTGGTATCCGGCCTCCTGGAGGCGAAGCAGGAGGGGTGGGATCCCTGGGAGGGCTCCTTCCTGGTGCTTCCCAGCGGCTCCGGGGGGGTGTCCTGGCGATGCGCCTTCACCGGGGTGGTCCACCGCCCGGTGTCGATCCGCAAGAGCGCGACCCTCCCTCTCTCCGCGCTCTTTCACGACCTCCCGGTTACACTGCTGAGCCCGAACCCGTGAGGCGATCGTGACCTTGCATATGCGACGAAGCGCCGGCGTCCTGCTCCCCCTCTCCTCGGTCCGCAGCGAGACCTCCTGGGGAGTCGGCGAGTTTCCCGACATCGGCGCCCTCGCTCCCTGGCTGCAGGAGGCGCGCCTCTCCGTCTGGATGATGCTGCCGCTCCTCGAGGCAGGCATCGGCCAGGACAGCCCCTACTCTGCGCTCTCCGCCTTCGCCCTCGATCCTCTCTACATCTCCCTGGATCAGCTCCCCGACTTCCAGGCCCTGGGAGGCGAGGCAGCCCTCGACCCCGACGAGAGGGCCGCCCTCCAGCACGCCCGAACCAGCCCCTCGATCGACTACCCGACGATCCGCCGGCTCAAGTCCCGCTGGCTCCGCCACGCCTTCGAGCGGTTCAAAAGCAGCGCAAGCCAGGAGCGCGTCGACGAGCTGTCTCGATTTCGCGAGGAGGAGTCGGGCTGGCTCCAGGACTACTCGCTCTTCCGTGCACTGAAGGAGGACCAGGCCCAGGCGGGATGGATGAGCTGGGATCCGCCGCTCCGCGATCGGGATCCCGAAGCTCTCGCCGCGGCGGGAGCGCGCTGCGAAGAGAGCCGCGCCTTCTTCGAGTACGTCCAATGGGTGGCCTTCCGCCAGCTGGCGTTCGCCCGCGACCGAGCCCTCGGCTTCGGCGTGCACATCGCCGGCGACCTCCCCTTCATGGTGGCGGAGGACAGCGCCGACGTCTGGTCCCGCCGAGACATCTTCCGCCTCGACGCGACGGTGGGCGTGCCGCCGGACGCCTACTCGGACGAGGGGCAGGATTGGGGCCTCCCGGTCTATCGCTGGGACGTCCTCGCGGACCGTGGCTACGACTGGCTGCGGGAGCGCGCGAGGCAGAGCGCCCGACACTACGATCTCCTGCGCATCGATCACATCGTCGGCTTCTACCGGACCTACGCGAGACCGAGGGATGGCAGCGAGCCCTTCTTCATCCCCGCCGAAGAGGCGGAGCAGCGGGCCCAGGGCGAGGCGGTCCTCGAGGCGTTCACGGAGGCCGGGGTGGAGGTGGTGGCCGAGGATCTGGGGACGGTCCCTCCCTTCGTGCGAGACTCGCTCGCCGCGGTGGAGGTCCCGGGGTATCGGGTCCTCCGATGGGAGAGCGACGACGGTGTCTTCCGGGATCCGGCGGGATGGCCCGAGCGCTCCCTCGCCACCACCGGCACCCACGACACCTCCTCGGCGGCGGTGTGGTGGGACAGCCTCGAGGAGCACGAGCGGAAAGCGATCCGCGCCTTGCCGGCGCTGGGCTCCTTGCGCGACGAGGATGCGGCGCGCTTCGGGCCTGCGGTGCGCGACGCGATCCTGGAGGCGGTCTACGGCAGCCGATCCGCCCTCCTGATCCTCCCGGTGCAGGACCTCTTTGGTGCGACCGAGCGGATCAACCTGCCCGGGACGGTGGGCCCTCACAACTGGTCCTACCGCCTCCCCTGGAGCATCTCCCAGCTCGTCGCGGACCCCTTCATCCGCGAGCGGACCCGTGCCCTCGCGGACCTCGCCGAGCGGCACGGGCGATAGCTGCGCTCCGCAGCCCCGGGCGAAAGCTCATGGGGTCTTGCGCCGCAGCTCCTCGAAGGCGGGCTGCCGCTTGAAGACCCGGAAGAGATAGTAGAGCGAAGGAAGCAGCAGGATCGCACCGCCTGCGAGGACCCAGACCAGGAGCTCGAGGGTGATCGGCGGCGCTGCTGCGTTCTCGATCGTGACGTCGGGGGCGACCAGATAGGGCTGGTGCGCGATGCCCCAGCCGGCGACGATCACGGCGACCTGTGCACCGCCGACGATGCGCATGCCCCGATAGCGCCGTCCCCACAGGAGGAGCGTAGAGAGCAGGGCGATCACACAGGCGGCGGCGAAGAAGAACCAGCTCCACCACGAGCCCAGGAGGCGCTCGCTGAAGTGCTCCCGCTCGCCGAGCTGCGAAGCAAAAGCGGCGATCACCGCGAAGACGACCACCCCTCCCTGCGAGATCAGCGCGCGAGTTCGAAAGTCCTCCCGCAGCTCCGGATCGCTGCTCTCGTGAATCAGAAACACCGCAGCCAGGAAGGCGAAGAGCGAGAGGGCGAAGAAGCCGACCGAAAATGGAAACACCCGAAGCCAGGGGGCGAAGAAACCTGTGAGGACCCGAAACTCATCGTCGGGATCCGCCCGGATCGCCCCGTCCGAGATCGCGCCGAGGATGATCCCCAGGAGGATGGGCGTCGCCACGCTGGCGTAGGCGAAGACGTTGCCCCAGCGCTGCTGCACCCTGTCGCCGACCTCGTGGTAGTTGCGAAAGACGTAGGCGGACGCCCTGGCGACGATCCCCAGGAGCATCAGCGCCAGCGGAACGTGGAGCGCGATGGAGAGCACCGAGAAGGCTGGCGGAAAGCCGGTGAAGAGGAGCACCACCACCACGATCAGCCAGACGTGGTTGGCCTCCCAGACCGGGCCGATCGCCTGGGCCACCAGATCCCGCTGCCGCCGCGCCCGGGGGCCGGTGGCGAAGAGATCCCAGACCCCTGCACCGAAGTCGGCGCCACCCAGGACCGAGTAGATGATCAACGAGACGAGGATCAGCCCCGCCACCAGCCAGGGGAGGGTCATGAGGGATCGGCCTCGGCGGGTTCCGGCTGGGGAAGGCCCGGGGCGAGCTGCACCTGCCGGCGGAGCACGGCGATCACGGCGATGGAGAGGCCGATGTAGACCATGCAGGAGACCACCAGCGGGACGATCAGCCCCGGCATGGGCGTGACCGCGTCGGCCGTGCGCATCACCTCGTAGATCACCCAGGGCTGGCGCCCCACCTCGGTGACGATCCAGCCGAACTCGATGGCCGCCATGCCCAGCGGCGCCGAGAGGACGGTGCACCACAGGAAGGCCCGGCTCTGAGGGAGGCTCTTCTTTCGAACCCAGACCCACCCCGCCCACACCGAGAGGAGCAGGAGGAGGATCCCGCAGAGGACCATGAGCTGGAAGGCGTAGTGCACCACCACCGGTGGCCAGTTCTCCCGGGGAAAGTCCTCCATCCCTTGCACCACCGCGTCGGTGTCGCCCCACGCGAGGAAGGAGAGCATGCCGGGGATCTCGATGGCGAAGGGGGCCTCCCGCTCGTCGTGGTTGGGGATCCCGCCGATCCGCAGCGGCGCCCGGGCCTCGGTCTTGTACTGCGCCTCCATCGCGGCGAGCTTCAGCGGCTGGTACTTCGCCACCTGCCGCGAGGCGAGGTCGCCGACCAGGGGCTGCACGATCGCGGTGGGGATCACCATGGCCATCGCGATCGCCAGCGCCTTGCGGTGGACCACGTTCTCCGGATGTCGCAGCAGAATCCACGCGTGGATCGCCGCCACCAGGATCCCGGTGGCGAGGTACGCCGCGACGAGCATGTGGAGGATCTGGTGGAGGGCGAAGGGCGTGGTCATCGCGACCCAGGGATCGATGTCGACGAACCGCCCCTCCTCGATCCGAAAGCCGCGCGGATGGTTCATCCACGCGTTCACCGTGATCACGAAGACCGCGGACAGCGCCCCTGCCGCAGCCACGATCACCCCGGAGGCCAGGTGCAGAGCGGGCCGGATCCGGTTCCAGCCGAAGAGATAGATCCCCAGGAAGATCGCCTCGGCGAAGAAGGCGAAGCCCTCCAGGGAGAAGGGCATGCCGATCACCGGTCCCGCGTGTCGCATGAAGCCGGGGAAGAGGAGCCCGAGCTCGAAAGAGAGGACCGTCCCCGATGCAGCTCCGATGGCGATCAGCACCGCCGTCCCCTTCGCCCAGGCCTTGGTCAGATCGAGATAGTGGGGAGCCTTGGTCTTCAGCCAGATGGCCTCGGAGATCACCATCAGGAGCGGCATCGCGATCCCGATCGCCGCGAAGATGATGTGAAAGCCCAGGGAGATGCCCATCTGGGCACGGGCGAAGAGAAGGTCGTTCACTCTCTCCAGATAGATCCTCCGGGGGCCACCTACCCCGGTCCCTCCCCAAAAGAGCCAGGGGGACTCCCGTCCCCGCTCGCCAGTGAACGCCTGCGGTCGACGATCCGTTCAGGGTCGCACAGGCCCTGCGCCGGATCCTCGGCGCGTCCCCCGAAGTCGAGAAGGCGCGAGCTCCGCTGCACCAGGGTCTCGCGGCGAAAGGATCAGGGGTCGAGCCGGGCAGCCTGCAGGTGCGCGAGCTCGCGACCTGCCTCGGATCGCGTGAAAGACTGCGGGGGAGGGAGCACCTCCAGCGCCCGGGTCGACGGACGAAGAATCGACGAGCGGAGCCTGGGCAGATCGCTTATCTTCCCCGGCCCTTCGAGCTTCAAGAGTGTCATCCGTGTCGTCGATTCCAAAAGAGAGAAGCCCCTACCGACAGGAGTTGGGAAGGCTCCTGCGCCTCGCCGCACCCCTGGCGGCGATCCACGCCGGCAACCAGCTCATGTCTCTGGTGGACGTCGCCGTGGTCGGCAGGCTCGGGGCGGACGCCCTCGCGGGGGTCGGCCTCGGCAACGGCATCTTCTTCACCCTCTCCATCCTGGGGATGGGGGCGATGATGGGCCTCGATCCGCTGGTCTCCCAGGCCCTCGGCGCAGGCCAGCACGCCCGCGCCCGGCAGCAGCTCTGGCAGGGGGTCTGGCTCGCCGCCCTCGTCACCCTCGTCCTCTCCCTGCCGATCGCGGTGGCGCCGAGCTTCCTCGTCCCCTTCGGCATCGAGGAGGCCGCGGCGAAGGAAGCTCGCACCTATGTGCTGATCCGGCTGGTCGGCCTCTACCCCTTCCTGCTCTTCGTGGCGGTGCGGGCCTACCTCCAGGCCCACGGCATCACCCGTCCGATGTTCCTCTCCATGCTGGCGGCGAACGTCCTCAACCTGATCGCCGACGTCCTCCTGGTCTTCGGCGGCGAGGTGCTCCCGGCCTGGGCGGGTCCGCTGCGCAGCATCCCCGCCCTCGGCGTCGCCGGCGCCGCCATCGCCACCACCCTCTGCGTGCTCCTCCAGCTCGGGGTGGTGGCCCTCGCCGTCCACCTCACCAAGGCGGAGGGCTACGACCGCAGCATGCGGCGCCCGCGGCGGGACGACATGCTCCAGGCCCTCCGGCTCGGCGTGCCGATCGGCCTGCAGATGGCAGCGGAGGCGAGCATCTTCGCGCTGGTGGGGCTCCTGGTCGGCCGCATCGGAACGGAGAGCCTCGCCGCCCACCAGCTCTCCCTCACCGTTGCCAGCGTCTCCTTCACGGTGGCCTTGGGGATCGGCGCCGCGAGCTCGGTGCGGGTGGGCCGGACCATCGGCGCCCGGGATCCCGTGGGGACCCGGATCGCCGGGAGGACCGCCCTCTACGCGACCGGGGCCATCATGACCCTCTCCGCCCTCGCCTTCCTGGCCTTCCCCCGCCTCATCGCCGGCGCCTTCACCGATCAGCCCCACGTGATCGAGGCGGCGATCCCCCTGCTGATGATCGCCGCGGTCTTCCAGATCTCCGACGGCCTCCAGGCCGTGGGCTCGGGACTCCTCCGGGGCGCAGGGGACACCCGCTTCCCCTTCGTGGCCAACGCGATCGGCTACTACGCCGTGGCCCTCCCGGCGGGCCTCGCCCTCTCCAGCTGGTTCGGCCTCGGCGTGAAGGGGCTCTGGTGGGGCCTCTGCATCGGCCTCACCCTGGTCGCCACCGCCCTGGTGTCCCGGTTCCTCCACCTCTCTGCGAAGCCGATCGCGCCCCTCGCCGAGTCCGCGCCCCGGCAGCGGGTCGCGGACGGCCTCGGCTGATCGCCGATCGGGATCGCCCCGCTCCCCCCTCCCGCGAAGGCGATCCCTCAGGGCCTCGTCGCGAGCTGCCGCAGCACGTAGGTGAGGATCCCGCCGTGGCGGAAGTACTCCACCTCGTCCGGCGTATCCATCCTCGCGATCACCCCGAAGGTCTGGCTCGAGCCGTCCTCCGCGGTCGCCGTCACCTCCAGCCGCTTGCCCGGCCGCAGCCCCTCGGCGATCCCTTCGATGCGCAGGGTCTCCTTGCCGGTGAGGCCGAGGGACTTGGCGTCCACCCCCTCCTCGAGCTGGAGCGGGAGCACGCCCATCCCCAGGAGGTTGGAGCGGTGGATGCGCTCGAAGCTCCTCGCGATGATCGCCTTCACCCCCAGGAGCAGGGTCCCCTTCGCCGCCCAGTCGCGGGAGGAGCCGGAGCCGTACTCCGCGCCGGCGAAGACCACGAGCGGCGTCTCGTCGGCCTGGTAGCGCATGGCGGCGTCGTAGATCGAGAGCTGATCGCCGGTGGGGACGTGGATCGTGTAGCCGCCCTCCACCCCCGGGACCATCTGGTTGCGCAGGCGGATGTTGCCGAAGGTGCCGCGCACCATCACCTCGTGGTTCCCGCGGCGGGAGCCGTAGGAGTTGAAGTCCTTGGGGGCGACGCCCTGCTCGATCAGGTAGCGCCCCGCCGGGCCGTCGATGGCGATCGAGCCTGCCGGCGAGATGTGATCGGTGGTGACCGAATCGCCCAGGATCGCCAGGATCCTCGCGTCCTTCACGTCCTCGAGGGGCGCAGGCTCCCGGGAGATGTTCTCGAAGAAGGGGGGCTTGCGCGCGTAGGTCGACTTCGGATCCCAGCTGAAGGTCTTGCCGCTCGGGGTCCCGAGGGCGCGCCAATGCTCGTCCCCCTCGAAGACCGCGCCGTACTGCTTCTCGAACTGCTCCGCCTTCACCGCGGAGCGGATCGTCTTCGTCACCTCTTCCGCCGAGGGCCAGATGTCGCGCAGGAACACGGGCTGGCCGTTCTGGTCGAGGCTCAAGGGCTCGTTCTCGAGGTCGATGTCCATGGTCCCGGCGATGGCATAGGCCACCACCAGGGGCGGAGAGGCGAGGTAGTTCATCCGGACGTGGGGGTTGATCCTGCCCTCGAAGTTTCGATTCCCGGAGAGCACCGCCGCCACCGCCAGATCCTGCTGCTCCACCACCTCCGCGATGTGGGAGGGGACCGGTCCCGAGTTGCCGATGCAGGTGGTGCAGCCGTAGCCGACCAGATGGAAGCCCAGCGACTCGAGGAAGGGGGTCAGCCCTGCTGCCTCCAGGTAATCCGTCACGGTCTTGGAGCCCGGGGCCAGCGAGGTCTTCACCCAGGGACGGGTCTGGAGCCCGCGCTCCACCGCGTTCCTGGCGAGGAGCCCCGCCCCCAGCATCACCGCCGGGTTGGAGGTGTTCGTGCACGAGGTGATGGCGGCGATCACGACCGAGCCGTGCTTGACCTCGTATTCGAGGCCGGAGTGGGAGGCCGTCCCCTTGTTGTCTCTCTTTTCCGGCGGGACCATCTCCGCGAGCGACTTACGGAAGGCCAGCTTCGACTCCTTGCGGGAGATGCGATCCTGGGGCCGGCGGGGGCCGGCGAGAGAGGGCTCCACGTCGGCGAGGTCCAGCTCCAGGGTGTCGGAGAAGACCGGATCCGGCGTGTCCTTGCTGTGGAAGAGCCCCTGCGCCTTGCAGTAGGCCTCCACCAGCTCCACCTGCTCGGGGGAACGGTTGGTGAAGCGCAGGTAGGCGAGGGTCTCGTCGTCCACCGGGAAGAAACCGATGGTGGCGCCGTACTCCGGGCTCATGTTTCCGATCGTCGCCCGATCCGGGAGGGAGAGGGCGGAGACGCCGGAGCCGAAGTACTCCACCAGCTTCCCCACCACCCCCTTCTTGCGCAGCATCTGGGTGATCGTGAGGACGAGGTCGGTGGCGGTGGCGCCTTCGCGCAGGCTCCCGTGCAGCTTGAAGCCCACCACCTGGGGCAGGAGCATCGAGAGGGGCTGGCCCAACATCGCGGCCTCGGCCTCGATCCCGCCGACCCCCCAGCCCACCACGCCGAGGCCGTTGACCATCGGGGTGTGGGAGTCGGTGCCGACCAGGGTGTCGGGGAAGGCGACGCCGTCCTCGGCGAGGACCACGCCTGCCAGGTACTCGAGGTTCACCTGGTGGCAGATCCCGGTCCCCGGCGGCACTACGCGGAAGTTGCGGAAGGCCTGCTGTCCCCAGCGCAGGAAGCCGTAGCGCTCCGCGTTCCGCTCGAACTCGCGCTTGACGTTGAACTCGAACGCGTCCGTGGAGGCGAAGCGATCCACCTGAACAGAGTGATCGATGACGAGGTCCACCCGGTTCAGCGGGTTGATCTTGTCCGGGTCGCCGCCCAGCTCGACCATCGCCTCGCGCATCGCCGCCAGATCGACCACCGACGGCACGCCGGTGAAGTCCTGCAGCAGGACGCGGGCGGGGTGGAAGGCGATCTCGTGGTCGGGCACCGCTTTCGGATCCCATGCGAGCACCGACTCGATCTGCTCCCTCGTCACCGACTTTCCGTCCTCGTGGCGGAGGAGGTTCTCGAGGAGGATTCGCAGGGAGAAAGGCAGTCGCTCGATCCCCCGATCCCGGAGCTTGTCGAGGCTGTAGATCGAATAGGTCTTGCCACCCACCTGGAGGGTGGACTTGGTTCCAAAGCTGTCGGACATGGGTTCGCTCCCTGGGCTTGCGGCGCTTGGCATGCGCTTGGTCGCATGGTCGTTCGGCAAGCGATCGACCGTAGCCCCGTGAAGTCCTCGCAGCAAGGGCAACGAACCGCCTCGAGCGGTCGGATGTCGGGCCGTGGGCATCGGAGTGGCGGCGTCCCCCTTCGGCAGCGAAGAGGACGGGCGCCCTCCCTTTTGGTGGCTCCGCGACGCGTTTCGTGCCAGTTTGGGCGCACTTTACAGCCGGCGCCTCTGGCCGGGCCTCGGCCTCGACCCGAGCGATGCACCGGACCGCCCCTGCGGATGGGAATCTCTCCCCCTGCCGGCGGTTTTCAGCAAATCGCTTCCACCCGACTCGCATCCAGCCGATTCGTCCTTCGCCTCGAGAGGCGATCGAGTAGGATGCGCACCCATTCGGAGGCTCTGTCGTGAACACCGATCTCCCTACCCCCTGGGCACGCCCGCGCTATGTCCCCGCAGGCCCTGCCCGCGTCGCCTTCGTTGCCCTCCTCCCGGAGGCCGGCGAGATGGCGCAGAAGGATCATCCGCTCCTCGCGGGCTTCACCACCACCGTCCGCTACCGGGGCGACGACCCGGAGTGGTTCGATGGCTGGGTCGATCCCAAGCAGATCTTCGGCTCCCTGCTCCTGCGCACCCCGGGGGTCGACGTCGCCGCCCTCACCCGCTGCAAGGCGGCGCTGATCCTCTCCGGCGAGTTCGAGGATCCCAAGGACCTGGGCTACCTGCAGCGGGCCTTCAAGATCCTCCAGCTCCTGGCGCAGGCTGGCGCCGTGGCGATCTGCGACGTGGAGCCGATGATCTGGTGGCCGCAGTCCAGCATCGCGGAGCTCGACGACGACTGGGAGTTCGAGATCTCGGACCACATCCGGATCGTCTTCGAGTCCCAGGAGCGTGAACCCGGCGGCGGCCACCTCTGCCACACCCTGGGGATGGCCAAGTTCGGCAGGCCCGACCTCGCGATCGGCGGCCTCGAGAAGGAGCATGCCCAGGCAGCCGGCGAGATGATCGAGAACGTCTCGGCTGCGCTGGTCGCCGGGGACAACTTCGAATCCGGCGACGTGATCGAGCCCGACGGCTTTCCACCGCTCCGCTGCGAGGAGGTCGCCAACGACAGCGGCGCAGCGGAGCCCATCTTCGGAAACCGGTCGATCTGGCTGGTCCCTGAAGAGGGCTGAGAGCGCGTGATCCGCGCATTCCCGCTCATTGGCCGGGCCCCGCGCCGGTGGCAGCCCCGCGTCGGCCTGCTGGCAGCGTGGATGCTCGCCTTCGCCGCCTCGCCCGCGCAGGCGCTGCCGGCGACGGCGGGCGAGCCGGCGGTGGCGCACGAGGCGGCGGCGGTGACGCCGGTTGGGGAAGGGGCGCCCGGCGCGGAGACGCTGCCGGCCGAGGGAGCGCCCGCTTCCGCGGAAACCCCTCCTTCTGCAGGATCGCCCGCCTCCGTGGAGACGCCTCCGGCGGCGGGAACGCCCGCATCCGAGGAGACGCCGCCGGGCGGGGGAACCTCCGCTTCCGGGGAAACGCCTCCGGCTGCGGGATCGTCTGCTTCCGCGGAAACGCCTCCGCCTGCGGGAGCGCCCGCTTCCGCGGAAACGTCTCCGGGTGCGGAACCGCCCGCTTCCGCGGAAACGTCTCCGGGTGCGGGAACGTCCGCTTCCGCGGAAACCCCTCCGGCTGCGGGATCGTCTGCTTCCGCGGAAACGTCTCCGGGTGCGGAAGCGCCCGCTTCCGCGGAGACGTCTCCGGGTGCGGGAACGTCCGCTTCCGTGGAAACGTCTCCGGGTGCGGAACCGCCCGCTTCCGCGGAAACGTCTCCGGGTGCGGGAACGCCCGCTTCCGCGGAAACGCCTCCGGGCGCGGGAACGTCCGCTTCCGCGGAGACGCCTCCGGCTGCGGAAGCGCCCGCCTCCGCGGAAACGCCTCCATCGGAGCCGGATCCCCTCGCGGACTCCGACCTCGGCTCGGCGGAGGCCCCAGCGGTCCCCGTCGAGATCGACAGGGCGCTGGAACGGGATCAGCGCCCCCAGGTGGTGATCAAGACCATCCTCGGCCTGATCGCCCTCCTCGCGCTGGCCTACCTCGGCGGCCACCCGCGGATGCGCCGGATCGAGCAGCGCCTGCGGATCTCCCAGGTGGTGACGGCAGGCTTCCCCTTCGTCGCCCTCGGCGTGGTGGCGGCGCTCCCCTCGGTGGGGGTCCTCACCCACTCGGTCCTGGATGATCTGACCCCCCTCCTCCGCTTCGGCCTCGGCTGGATCGGCTTCGTCACCGGCCACCGCTTCGAGACCCGCAGCTTCGACGGGCTGCCCAAGGGCACCGCCTCCGCCGTGGGCTTCGCCACGGCCATGCCCTTCCTCACCGTGGTCACCGCGGCGAGCGTCCTCCTCCTCTTCTCGAGCGAGTGGAGCGAGACGACCTTCCACGATCCGGTCTTCCTCCGCGACGCGCTGATCCTCGGCACCGCAGGCGCGATGACCGCGCGCACCGCCGCCCGCCTCGTCAGCGGCGTCTCGAACGGCAACTTCTCGCGGGTCCGCCTCGCCCGGATCATCCAGCTCGAGGAGTTCGCTGGCATCGCGGGCCTGGCCTTCATCGCCGCCTACTTCCGCCCCACCGGCCCCGACATCGGCTGGCAGCTTCCCGGGACCGCCTGGCTCTTCCTCACCATCGGCCTCGGCGCCACCATCGGGATCCTCGCCTACGTGCTCCTCCGTCGGCCCGCCTCCGGCGCCGAGTCGGTGGTGCTGCTCCTCGGCACGGTGGCCTTCGCCTCGGGCCTGGCCAGCGCCCTGCACCTCTCGCCCATCGTGGTCTGCTTCGTCGCCGGCGTGCTCCTCGCGAACTTCCCCAGCGACTCCAAGGCGAAGCTCGGCGAGGCGCTGGGGCGGCTCGAGCGCCCGATCTACCTCCTCTTCCTGGTGATGGTGGGCGCGATCCTCGAGATCGACGACTGGCGCGGCTGGGTCCTCGGCGCGGTCTTCGTCGTGGCCCGGCTCGTGGGCAAGTGGCTCTCCGCCAACTTCATCGCCCGCTACACCGACTTCGACGCCCACGCGGACGAGAACTGGCTGGCGTCCCGGGGCCCCATCGGCCAGCTCGCCATCGCCATCGTGGTCAGCGCCCAGCTCCTCTTCCCGGAGGGTTCGATCCCGATCATCGTCACCGCCGTGCTCATGGGCGCGATCGTCACCGAGATCCTGGTGCAGATCCTCGCCCGCGGCGGCGGCTCTCCCAAGAGCGGCATCGCCAACCTCTCGGACGGTGAGGTCTCCGCACCGGCCGATCCCGACTCCGAGGGTGGCGGCGAGGCGCCCGTGGCTGCTGCGGGCGAGGAATCGAGATGAGCCTCCTCCTCATCCTCGCCCTCGCAGGCCTGATGCACGCGGCCCGCTCGTTCACCGTGAACGGCTCCATCCCCCTGGGCTCCGGGACCATCCTCGCCTTCGGCTTCGTGCTGCTCACCGCCTTCTTCATGGGGCGGATCTTCAAGCGCGTCCGCCTCCCGAAGCTCACCGGCTACATCGCCGCGGGGATCCTGATCGGCCCCTCTGCCCTCGGCCTCCTCGATCACGCGGTGGTCGATCAGCTCAAGATCGTCAACGGCGTCGCCATCGCCTTGATCGCCCTCACCGCAGGGAGCGAGCTCGACTTCCGGACCTTCCGGCCCCTCTTCCGGTCCATTCAATGGATCACGATCACCGCGGTGCTCGGCACCTCGATCCTCCTCGCGATCGCGGTCTTCCTCCTCCGGGGCCAGCTCCCCTTCATGGCGGACATGACCCTGCACCACGCCATCGCCATCTCCATGGTCCTCGGCGTGGTGATGGTGGCGCAGTCGCCGGCGGTGGTGGTGGCCCTGCGCGACGAGATGGACGCGGACGGCCCCGTCTCCCGCACCGTCCTCGGGATCGTGGTGATCGCCGACCTGGTGGTGATCCTCCTCTTCGCCCTGGTCTCCTCCTACGCCAAGTCCAGCTTCGGTGCCCCCGGCGACGCCCTCGACACGGTGTCCAAGCTCTCCTGGGAGATCCTGGGCTCCTTGGGCTCCGGCGCCCTGATCGGCGGGCTGGTGGCGATCTACCTGCGCAAGATCGAGGGCGGCGCCTCGCTCTTCGTCATCACCGTGACCTTCGTGATGGCGGAGGTGGGCACCAGGCTCGACTTCGATCCGCTGCTGATGGCTCTCGCCGCCGGCGTGCTGATCCGCAACTTCACCAAGGCGGGGGACCAGCTCCACCACGCGATCGAGTCGTCCTCCCTTCCGGTCTACGTGGTCTTCTTCGCCGTCGCTGGCGCCAACATCCACCTCGGCGTCCTCGCCACGGTGGGGATCCCGGCGGCGATCTTCGTGCTGGTCCGCGGTGCGGGCCTCCTCGGAGGGACCCGGCTTGGCGCCCGCCTCGCCCAGGCGCCGCCGAACGTGGAGCGCTACGCGGGCATGGGGCTCCTGCCACAGGCGGGCCTCGCCCTCGCCCTCGCCCTCCTCTTCGCGAAGATCTTCCCGGAGTTCGGGGACGACGCTGCGGCTCTCACCCTGGGTGTCGTCGCGTTGAACGAGATCATCGCCCCCGCGATCTATCGCCTCGCCCTGGTCCGCAGCGGCGAGGCAGGCGCCCGATCCGCTGCAGAAGAGGCGGAGACCGCACCAGGTCCAGACCTGCCACCCGACGCGGCGGACGCCTGATCCCACCCCCGCGAAAGCGGGGACCCAGCGTGCTCGACCTGAAGATGCGTACCGGGTTCCCGCCTGGGCGGGAACGACGGGGACCGCTTTCCCTTCCCTACCGACGCCGCCGGGGCGGACGGGCCTTCTCGACCTTCAGCTCCTTCTCGCCGTGGGTCTTGCCGTTGGCTGCGAGGAAGGCCTCCGCCTGCTCCGGCTCCACGTAGGCGTAGGAGTGGGCCGGGCGGATCTCGATCCGCTCGATCGCGGCGGGATCACCACCCGACGCCCCGACCAGCGCCCCCTTGATCCCCTCTGCGTCCAGGCCGTCCTGCTCGCCCAGGGAGATGTAGAGCTTGGTCTTGCGCGGAGGCTTGGGGCCGCCCTCCTGCGACGCCTGCTGCCCGGCCTCGTCGGAAGCGGCAGGCGCCTCCTCCCGCTTGCGGGAAGACCGCGACTTCTCGCCGCCACGGCTGCGCTCCCGCCCTTCGCGGCCCTCGCCTCGCTCGCGCAGCTCCCCCTCCAGCGCCCTGCGATCCTTCCCCTTCAGCGGCTTTCGCTTCAGGGGCGCTGGCGCAGCCTCTGCCTCCGGCAGCCCCTCCGCCCGCCGCTGCATCGCGATCTTCTCCATGCGGCGGTGGGTGAAGAAGTACTTGAGCGCGTAGGCGAGGAGGAACTCCCCGTCGGTCCGCTTCTTCAGATCCTGCGCCAGGGGGATGAAGGCCTCGAAGACGGAGGAGCCCATCCCCTCGCGCAGCTCGGCGATATGCCGCTCCGTCCAGAGCTTGCGCGCCTCCTCCGCCGTGGGCAGGACCCGCTTCTCAAACTCGATGTTGAACTGCCGCTCCAGGGTGGCCTGGGTCATGTAGTCGCGGCCTCCCACCAACGAGATGGCGGTGCCCGTCTTGCCGATCCGGCCGGTGCGACCCACCCGGTGGAGGTAGACCGCCGGATCCTCCGGGAGCGAGTAGTTGATCACGTGGGTGAGGTCGGAGATGTCGATGCCCCGCGCCGCGATGTCGGTGGCCACGAGGTAGCGCACCTCGCCCCGCTTCACCTTCGCCATCACCCGCTCGCGCTCGTTCTGCGCGAGCTCCCCCGACAGCATCTCGCTGTCGTAGCCGTTGCGGTTCAAGACCGCCGCCACCAGCGCCGTGTCGTCGCGGGTGTTGGCGAAGATGATCGCCGACGTCGGGTTCTCCAGCTCCAGCAGATAGAGCAGGTTCCTGGGCTTCGGATAGTCCTCCACCATCTTGTAGGCGATGTGGGCGATCCCCTCGACGGTGTAGACGTCGCCGGAGAGGAGGAGCGTCTCGGGATCCCGCAGGTACTTGCGGATCATCCGCTCGATCTCGAGGGGGACGGTCGCGGAGAAGAGCAGGGTCTGCCGCGACTTGGGGAGGCAGTCGAGGATCTTGGTGACCTCCTCGAAGAAGCCCATCGAGAGCATCTCGTCCGCCTCGTCCAGGACCCCGAAGGTGGCCTTCGAGAGGTCGAGGGTGCCGCG
>Ga0180215_1000422_pt1 | contig 54638 bp, 53 predicted proteins | sample eDN3rd37CBELigBY_FD_128871 | JGI IMG/M metagenome (GOLD analysis project Ga0180215, IMG submission 128871) | Enriched backyard soil microbial communities from Emeryville, California, USA - eDNA 3rd pass 37_C BE-Lig BY (version 2) (version 2) | ecosystem: Environmental > Terrestrial > Soil >... | reverse complement strand
GGGCTGACCAAGGCCAAGGAGACCGTCGCGTCGTACGCGGCGCAGGCCCGCGAAGAGCTTTCCCACCTGCCGGAGTGCCCGGGCCGTCAGGCGCTCGCGGTGCTCGTGGACTACACGATCAGCCGGGAAGGCTGATCAGGAACCCAAACGGGTTGCTGGGCGTTTAACTGTCGAGTAACTGTCGGGGACATTTCCCAGTTTCTAGCTGAGAGGAAACTGCGATGACGTGGAATCCGCACGCGAATCGGCTCAAGACATTCCTGCTGCTCGTGGGCATGTCCGGGCTCATCGTGTTCGTCGGGTCGCTGTTCGGCCGCAACGTGATGTTCCTTGCGGTGTTGTTCGCCGTCGGCATGAACGCCTACGTCTACTTCAACAGCGACAAGCTGGCGCTGCGGGCCATGCACGCACAGCCCATCACCGAGGTGCAGGCGCCGGAGATCTACCGGATCGTCCGTGAACTCGCGACCACCGCGCACCAGCCCATGCCGCGGCTCTACATCTCCGACACCGCCAACCCGAACGCGTTCGCGACGGGTCGGAACCCCCGCAATGCCGCGGTGTGCTGTACCACCGGCATCCTGCAGTTGCTCAACGAACGTGAACTGCGTGCCGTGCTCGGCCACGAGCTCTCGCACGTCTACAACCGCGACATCCTGATCTCGTGCGTCGCAGGCGCGATGGCGTCGGTGATCACCGCGCTGGCCAACATGGCGATGTTCGCGGGCATGTTCGGCGGTAACCGCGAAGGTGGCAATCCGCTTGCCCTGCTTCTGGTTTCGTTCCTCGGCCCGATCGCGGCCACGGTCGTCAAGCTCGCCGTCTCCCGCTCGCGCGAGTACCAGGCCGACCAGTCCGGCGCCGAGCTGACCGGTGACCCCCTCGCACTGGCATCCGCCCTGCGCAAGATCTCCGGTGGAGTCGAGGCGGCCCCGCTGCCCCCGCAGCCCCAGCTCGCCGATCAGGCCCACCTGATGATCGCCAGCCCGTTCCGTGCCGGCGAGCGCATCGGCAAGCTCTTCTCGACCCACCCGCCGGTCGAGGACCGCATCCGCCGGCTCGAGGACATGGCCGGCCGCGGCGGCTCCCGCCCGGACTCCTTCTACTGATCCCCCCTTCCTGCACCGCGAGCGTGCGCGTCTGCTGCTGAACACTCCGTGTTCGAGCAGCATTCCGCGCACGCTCGCTGTCGTTTGTCCGGTGGAGATGTTCTGCGGCAAGTAATTCCGCTGTACTATCCGTGCGACTCTCGGGAAGGATCTGTATTCATGTCTGTCACTTCGGATTCCAGAATCGTCGTATCGGCGTTGCGGTCGGCCATCGGTGTCGGCGGGTGGCTGGCTCCCATCGCGGCGGGCCGTCTCTTCGGGATCGACGCGCGCAAGGATGTCAGTGCCGCTCTGTATCTGCGGATGGGGGCGACCCGAGATTTCGCGCTCGCCGCAGGTCCGTTCGTCACCACCGGGAAGTCGCGCAAGCGGATGCTGATGATCGGCGCTGCCTGCGACATCGGCGATATCGTCGCCGTGCTGATCGCGCACCGCGGCGGCAAGATCTCCCGGACGGGAACCGGGGCTTTTGTCGCCGCATCGTTGGCCTGCCTGGCGTTCAGCGCCAAAGCTCACGCCGAAGTGGACGACTGAAGACCGTGGCGGCCCGGGCATACCTGGGCCGCTCCCAGGGGCGAAAATGTCCCTCCTGAAAGCTGTTTCGACGCGTTCACACGCGGCTGCCCGTGACTACCTCGCCGCGGGACACCCTTGCGCACCCGGATGTATACGCCGTAGACTTCATCGCGACCGAGCGAGTGACGGGAGTCTCAATGCATCCGCAATTGGTGCCAGGACACAGTGCGCTGAACGTGCTGCATGCCGCGTCGCCACCGGATGCCACCTGGAGTTCGATCAACCTCGCCGAGGCGGTTCCCGGGGTCATGACTCCACTGACCGCGAGCGTGTGGGTGCCCGCCAGCGAGCTGGGCCTGCGCAGGCCCTTCGTGGCGATGGGCGCGTTGCCGGCCAGGCGCGGAACGATTCCGGACGATCCGACCGGACGGATCACCGGTGCCTTCTTCGGTCGCATGGCGGTGCGCGTGGACTTCCTCTGCGAGATGGGCGATCTCATCCCCGGTCACTCCGGAGAAGCGCTGGCGCGAGACTTCTTCGGTTTCATCCCACCGGACTTCGTGAGCAACCCGTCCGGCCGGCGACTACCGGCCATCGCGGCGCGGTACCCGCGGACGCTCACCACCATCGGCCGCCGCATCCGATCCCTGCGAACACACACCGATACCTGGTGGCGCGCTGAGATCTCGCAGATCGCCGACCGAAACCTCGCACAGGCCCAGCGGACAGCCGTCGACGCGCGCGACCGCTTCTCCGAAGCCCTTGCCGCCCAGGCGGTCATCAGCGCAACGGTGATCCAGCCCGTGCAGGATCAACTGTCGAAGCTCGCCGGCCTGTCCGGTGTGGACCAGGCAGCGCTGGTTCGGGGCGCCGGTCATGAGGAAGGTGTGGTGCTCCGAGACCTGTGGGCGGCCTCCCGTGGGCGCCTGGACATCGGCGAGTTCCTGCGGAGGCACGGCTATCACGGGCCGGGGGAGGGCGAACTCGAAACCAAGGTATGGCGCGAAGATCCGGCGGCCGTGCATGCATTGGTGGAGCGCTACCGAACCAAACCCGACTCCGAATCGCCCGACGCCGACGCCGCCGAGAACCGCCGCCGGCGGGCCGAGGCCCAACGGGCGCTGCTGTCGGGTCTTTCGCCCACGAGTGCGCTACGCGCCAAGGTCGTGCTGAACATGGCGCGCCGCTACATTCCGCTTCGTGGCACCGGCAAGGTCTCCTATCTGCAATGCCTCGACGTATTGCGGGCCGCCGCGCGCCGCATCGGGGAACTCCTGGTCGAGGCCGGTCGTCTCGACGAAGCTGACGACGTCTTCTATCTGACCATCGATGAGCTGACCGGTGAGAGGATCACCGAGCGTATCGATCTGCGCATCCTGGTCGACGAGCGCCGTGGCCTCCGGCACGAGTATCGATCCCTGGCGATCCCCAGTGCGTGGACCGGGCAACCGGAACCGGTACGGAAAGCGGAGCCGGTTGATCCGATGACGAAACTGTCGGGGGTCGCGGCGTCGTCAGGTGTGGTCGAGGGGCGCGCGGTCGTGGTGACCGATCCCGGTGCTGCCGAGATCGACGACGGTGACATCCTCATCGCCCATACGACCGATCCCTCCTGGGTTTCCCTGATGTTCCTGAGTTCGGCTCTCGTGGTCGACATCGGCGGCATGATGAGCCACGCCGCCGTGGTGGCCCGGGAACTGGGCATTCCCTGCGTGATGAACACCGGAACCGGCACCAGGGCGTTGAACACCGGAGATCTCATCCGCGTCGACGGAACCGACGGCACCGTCGAGGTACTGAACCGTGCGTGTGTTTCTTGATCCAATCCTGTTGAAAGGAAGAAACTGTGACTGACACCATCCTCGACCCGGGTGCCCATGCCGGCTCTCCGCATGCCGGCGGCGCCGCCGCCTGGGGCCCATTGGCGACCGCTGTTCACGGCAATGTCGCCGGTCCGTCGGACCCGGTCTGGAAGGACAACGCGTATCTGTCGTTCTGGGATGTGCAGGGCGGCATCTACGGCTGCATCCATGTCTCGACCTCGCCCAACGGCGACGGCGCTCGCCGTGCCCGGTTCTCGGTCCAGCTCGACGGTCAGAAGGTCGAGATCATCGAGGAACTGCCCATAGGTTCCTTTGCCGGCAAGTCGATCTCGTTCGGGCTGGACGGCACGATCGTCGTCGAGCACCCCGACCTGAGGGTTCTTCTCGGCAACGCACCGCTGTGGACACCGGCCGACTACAGCCTCAACGACCTGATCCCGCCGCTGGTACCGGACGAGCCGCTGCAGCACTTCCAACAGGCCGGCACCGTGCGCGGCACCATCGAACACGACGGTCGCACCTGGGATGTCGACGCCATCGGCATGCGCGACCGCACCTGGGGTTTCCGCGACGAGTCGGCGCAGTGGGTGGAGTACGCGGGCTTGGTCGGCGTCATCGACGGGCAGTTCTTCACGGCCATCAAGTTCCTCGGCGCCGACGGCACCCTGCGCTCGGACGGCTATTGGGTCGACGACAACGGTGCGGTCCTGATCACCGACATCGGCTTCCGCCGCAATGCCGCGGCCCAGTTCCTCACCGGCACACTGACCCTGGCTGACGGGCGCACGAAGATCGTGTCGATGACCAGTCGCCGGGCGGGTTTCTTCGTCCCCATGGGACGTGACACCGACGGCCCCGCCTTCGGCACCTACGACGACTTCATGACGTTGCAGTGCGACGGCTCGGAGGGCGCGGGCTTCGTCGAACAAGGCATCGTCTACCGGGTCTGCTGACCTCCCGCGAGAAATCACCGCAGAACAGGAACCGAGAATGACCAGCGAACTCCTGCGGGTACTCCAGACGCTTCGGCTGAAAGGCCGGGTCCTGCCCGCGGACCTTGCCGCAGCCACCGGTATTGCGGAGAGCCGTTGCACCGCAATGACAAATGACCTCATCACGTCGAATCATGCCGAGGAGGTGCGGGGTCGGCTCAAGCTCACCGTGGACGGGCGTGACCGACTCGCCGAGCTGCTTGCCGCCGAGCGGGAAACCGTCGACCACGAGGCCATCGAGGAGCTCTACGCCGAATTCGAACCCTTCAACGCCGAGGTGAAGTCGTTGATGACCCGCTGGCAGCTCAAAGACCACGAGACACCCAACGAGCATGACGACCCGGACTACGACAAGGGGGTCCTCGACGGTCTGAACGAACTCGATGCGCGATTCCGGGGTCTGCTCGAGCGCATGGTGACGGCCGTGCCACGGCTTGCCCACTACCCGGCCCGGTTCGCCGGCGCATTGAGCCGGATCAACGCGGGTGACCACTCGTGGTTCGCGAAACCCCTGGCCGACAGCTACCACACCGTATGGTTCGAACTCCACGAAGACCTCATCGGCCTGGCCGGTCTGTCACGGGCCGAGGAAGCCGCGGCGGGGCGGGCCGAGTGAGCACGCCGACCAGGGCCGGATACGTCCACATGCTGCACGCCGGCGGCAGCCTCACCCGCGAGATGGCAGGCGGAAAGGCATGGGGTATCCAGCGCATGCTGTCCCTCGGCATCCCGGTACCGCCGGCTTTCGTGTTGACAACCGATGTCTGCCACGACTATCACGAGACCGGACGGGTGCTTCCGGGGTCGGTGGCCGACGACGTACGTACGGCCATGTTGCATCTGGAGGAACGCACCGGAAGGACCTTCGGCAGCACCGAACGCCCGCTGCTGGTCTCGGTCCGATCGGGGGCGGCGGTGTCCATGCCCGGCATGATGGACACCATCCTCAACCTGGGGATGACGCCGGACGTCGAAGCCGCTCTCGCGGCCGAGACGGCGAACCCGGCCTACGCGGCGGACACCCGCCGGCGCTTCGTCGATCAGTTCGAGAACATCGTGGGGACACCGCCACCCGACGAGCCATGGGCACAACTCGATCTGGCGATCCGTGCGGTCCTGGACTCGTGGCACTCCAAACGCGCAACGGCGTACCGGCACTCGCGGGGCATCCCCGACGATGGCGGAACGGCCGTGATCGTCCAGGCGATGGTGTTCGGCAACCTCGACGACCGGTCGGGCACCGGAGTGCTGTTCACCAGGGATCCACTCCACGGTGATCCCGAGCCCTACGGGGAGTGGTTGCCGCGCGGGCAGGGTGAAGAAATCGTGTCGGGCCGAACGGATGCGCTTCACCTGGGTGACCTCGCGGTGCAGTTGCCCTCCGTGCATGCGGATCTGCTCGCGGCGGCGCGTGTGCTGGAGCGTACGGCCGGTGATGTCCAGGACATCGAGTTCACCGTGCAGGCAGGCGAACTGTGGTTGCTGCAGACGCGGGCGGCCAAGCGGACCCCGCGAGCCGCCCTCCGTTGCGCGATCCAGCTCCACCACGAAAGCATCATCGGTGTCGCCGAGGTGCTGGACCGCGTGACGGTCGAGCAGCTCAGGGCCGTGCTGAGGCCTCATCTGGATCCCGCCGCGGTATCCGAGTCGTCTCCGGTCGCCGCCGGAAAGCCGGCCTGCCCGGGAATCGCGGCGGGCGTGGTGGTGACCGACGCCGATGAGGCCGAACGTCTCGCGGATGCGGGTCGGCCCGTCGTTCTTGCGCGCCCCACAACGGATCCCGATGATGTGGCCGGTATGGCCGCTGCCGTGGCAGTGCTGACCGAACTCGGCGGGTCGACATCACATGCCGCCGTCGTGTGCCGTGAGATGGCGGTGCCGTGCATCGTCGGTTGCGGCACCGACACGGTCACCGCCCTGGCCGGAATGGTCGTCACGGTGGATGCCGACAGCGGCACCGTGTATCCGGGTGAACTCGCGGTGCGGGCACCGGTGGCCTCCGACGACGAGGATCTGGTCACCCTCCGGCGGTGGCTGCGAGATGCAATGGGCGACAACGAGACCGCTGTCGATGTCGTGGATCTGATGAAGCGTTACCAGGCAAGGAGAGTGGCCCGATGACATCGGTCGATTCGATGTTGGACACGCTGGACACGGCTGGGGCGAACACCGAACAAACATGGACGACCGGCAACATCGCCGAGGCGTTCCCCGGTGTCTTCACGACCTTCGGGCTCGGATTCGTGTTCCGGGCGATGGAGATGGCATTCCGCCGGATGTTCCACGACCTGGGTGTGTACTCCGCTGCGGAGTTGACCGTCCCCGAGCACGCCGAGGACTGCTTCTGGGCAGTGTTCGACGGCTGGGGCGCGGGCAACATCGACAAGTTCCGTGATATCGCCAACCGGATGCCCGGCACCACCGCCAGTGCGGTGGAACAGCAGTTGTTCGGATTCACCCGGCCAGAGACCGTCGACGACAACACGTTTCGACGGTACCCGTTCATCGCCGCCAAGGCGCCGCTGTGGCTGGTGCGGACACCGAAACGCCATGACGCCCTGTTCGCGGATCTGCGCCGGTGGCGTCTGGAAGCGTTGCCGAGTATCGACGGTATGGGTGAGCGAGAATGTGTCGCAACCATTCTGGATGCGCAGAAGCGGTGTGAGAACATCATGAGCATCCACATGGGTGTGGCGATGGTCAGTTCGTCTCTGGCCGAGAAGGTCGGGCGCCTTGCTCAGGATGCCGGGCTGGCCGGGCTGGAGGCATCGCTGCTCGCAGGTGTGGGCTCGGTCGAGAACGAGGTGGCACACGACCTGTGGTCATTGCCGCACCAGCGGATCAGCCTGCGCGAGTTCACCGATCGTCACGGCTACCACGGCCCCAATGAAGGGCAGCTGTCGGGTGTCACATGGCGAGAAGACCCGGCCCCGCTGCTGGCCCGCATCGATGACTACCGGGCCATCACTGCCGACAGCCCGCGTGCACCCAGGAATCGCAGTGCGGCACAGGCGAGCACGCGTGCCCGCGCGCTGCAGGACCTCCTCGCGGCCACACCGCGGACGAAACGTCCCGCGGTCGCCGCGCTGGTGAAGGGTGCAGCGCGTTATCTCGCGCTGCGCGAGCAGGGCAAGGCCGGTTATCTGCTGACTTTCGACGTCGCGCGCGCAGCGGTCCGCCGTGTCGGCGGTCATCTTGTCGAGCGCGGTGTCATCGATGATGTCGAGGACGTGTTTCACCTCCGCTGCGACGCGATCGAGGCCGGCGTACGAGCCGACCAGCGGGACGTCGTCGCCGCACGCAAGGCCGAATATGCTCGGCGACAGACGATCCGGCTTCCCAAGTCATGGAGCGGCAGGCCCGAGGCCATCAACGTGGCGGACGATGTGCGCATCGCCCTGGCGCCCGGGGAGGTGCTCACCGGTGTCGCGGCAAGCGGCGGCGTCACACAGGGGCGGGCCAGGGTGGTGCGGGACCCCGACGCCATCGAACTCGACGACGGGGACATTCTCGTCTGCCAGACCACGGATCCGGCGTGGGTGCCGTTGTTCCTGGTGGCAGGTGCGGTGGTCACCGACCACGGCGGGATGCTGAGTCACGGCCCGATCGTCGCGCGGGAACTGGGCATTCCGTGCGTGTGTGGAACCGAGGACGGAAGCCGTCGCATCCTCGACGGACAGCTCATCCGTGTCAACGGGGACCTCGGCACGGTAGAGGTGCTCGACGGGGAGCGCTCACTCGCCACGAACTGAGCCGTGAATCGAGCGGCGGACCGCAGCGAAAAGCTCCGACCATGGGTCGGAGCTTTTTTCGTGTCTCGTCGAATCATCGGGAACCGTGGATCTGAGAAAGCGAGTGCGGATGTGCGGAACGCCCTCGGTCCGCACACCCGCACTCGCTGGTCACCACCCGCTCTCACGCCGTCGTGGTGGGCTGCCGATCAGCCTCCGGCCAGAACCGGGCTGACCTCCCAGGCCGGCGGGCGCTTGGGGTATTCGCGGTCGACCGCCCAACGGTCAGGGTGCTTGGCCTCGGGCACCGCGGCGAACGACAGGTGGGTGTGCAGGATCTTCCACTCGCCGTCGATCTTCTCGACGGTGTCGGTTTGACGCATCTTCCAGACGAACTCCGAGCCGTCCTCGAGTTTGCCGGTGTACGTCTGGTTCATGTAGACGAACCCGACACCGTTTTTGGCGTAGATCCGCATGTTGATCAGACCGAAATCACCGACGAACTGCGGGCTGATGTAGTTGAACCACTTACGGACATCCTCGCCGAAATACTCTCCGGGGGAGAGGATGTCGATGAAACTCACATCGGGATGATCGGCGTAGTACTTCAGCGGGGCGTCGTAGACCTTCAGCCACTCGTTGTTGTAGACGTGTTCGGCGTCTTTCTCCATCTTCGCGATGTCCGCCACGTCCTGCGGGTCGCTGCCGAACAGTGCGATGGGCTCCTCGAAATCCGGCTTGAGATTCGGATGAGTCGTCATCTTTTCCTCCTCGAACGGGTTGTGGTCACCGCTGAACTCAGCGGTGCAAGACAGCGCCAACGGCGCCGGCAAGCTCATCGGTGGGATTCGTCACGAGGGACTGTGTGCGCCAGGCGACGTAGTTGTCGGGGCGCACCAGGATCGCGCCGCCGGAATCGATCTCGCCGACGTCACCCCACTGTCCGTCGACATCGCGGTAGTCCTGCCCGATCGATGCGACGATGATCGTGATCCCGTACCTGCGGGAGACCTCGGCCGCGGCATCCGCCCAGGGCTGACCCGCAGCGCCGGTGATCAGCACGAACCGGCCGTCGTTGCCGGTGAGGTCGTGTGTCGAAAGACGCTCGCCGTCGTGCTCGAGCCAGGCGTGCGGCAGGCGGTGGCCGGGTCGTGACGTGGGGTGGTAGATCGACCCCATGGGATCGGTCGGCGGCGGCGCCGAACCGTCCGGCACGAGTGCGCCGGCCGGGTAGGACGTGCCGAGTTCCAGGTCGTGAGCCTGGAATTCGGTGCGCTGGGTGCTGACCACCTCTTCGAATCGGGCCCGCCGGGCCGCACCCATCGGCGTGTCGGAGAAGAAGATCTCGAACACGCCGCGGTGCATCTCCGGTGGAACGGGAACCGGCAGCAGGCCGATGCCCGCGTCGACGACGAAGTGGTTCTGCATGGTGTGCAACGCCCAGTCGACGATGCGCATCCCCGCGGGTTGTCGCTCCACCCCGTAGCTGTCGAGTAGCGCCGGGCCGGCGGCCCCCTTGAGCACCGCGGCGAGTTTCCACGCCAGGTTCTGCGCGTCCTGGACGCATGTGTTCAGACCCAGGCCGGTGGTCGGAGGATGGCGATGAACCGCGTCGCCGACCAGGAAAACACGGCCCTGCGAGTACTTGTCGGCAATCGATCCCTGCACCGACCAGGTGCTGATCCGCAGGATCTCCAACGGGATGTCGCCGATGCCCAGCAGTTCACGGATCTTGGCAGAGACGGTTGCCTCGTCCAGATCCGAGTCGTCGGTGGGAAGGAATGCGAAGTGGAACGCCCACTCCTCGGAGTGTTTACCCCAGGTCGGGCCCATCTGCACCATGTTCCCGCCGGACGGATATGACCCGGCCTCGGGATTGATGAAGTGTGCGATCAGGACGTCGTCTTCCCACCATTGGGAGAAATCTGCCTTGAAGTGGGCTGTGACGATGTCGAGCAGATCGTGGGCGCCGACCATCGTCGCCCCGATCATCGGGCCGACAGTCTTCCCTCCGTCGGCCCCCACCAGGTAATCCGCTGTCACGGTGAAGGTTTCACCCGTGGCGCGGTTGAGGACAGTGGCGGTGACGGCGGATTCGTCCTGGGTCATCGTGGTGAGCTCGTGGTTGAACAGGACTCGCCCTGGTGCGCGCTTCTCGGCATGCTGACGCATGATCGGCTCGAGACGAAGCTGCGGCAGGTTGGTCGATGGGCATGCGCTGTCCCGCAGGTACTGCTCGGCGAGGGCGCCTCCGCCGAAGCAGTCCATCTTGTGGAACGTCTTGCGCTGCAGCGGCCCGTCACCGGCGAGGGTGGTCTGCCACACCACCGAGGCCATGCGATCGGTGGGGGCACCGAGGGCATAGATGTCGTCGGCGACCTCGAACTGGCGGAACAGCTCCATCGCGCGCTGATTCAGATAGTGGGCCTTGGGCAGGATGGACGTGCCCTCGTGCCGTTCGATGAGGATGTGGTCGATCTCGTAGGACGACAGCATGATCGATGTCATCAAGCCCGATGCGCCGCCCCCGACGATCAGGACTGGGACTCTGATGTCTGACATGGTTTCGTGCCTTTCTGAAGAGCCGTGATCACGAAGGCGCCGGCGCGAACCGGCCGGAGAGCTCCTCGAAGATGTCGAGGGCCCGCGGATTGCGAACCGCACCGTCGGAGACGACGCTGTCGCGAGGCGCACCGGTGAGCAGGCGTTTGACCGGAACTTCGAGTTTCTTGCCGGTGAGGTTGTAGGGAACCTCCGGAATCGCCAGGATGTCGTCGGGGGTGTGCCGCGGTGACAGGCGTTGCCGCAACTGGGCGTTGATCCGCGAGCGAAGTTCGTCATCCAGCGCGGCGCCGTCGACGAGTTGCACGAACAGCAACAGCGAGCCCATCCCGCCGGACGGGTCGTCGAGGTGAACCACCAGGCTGTCTGCCACTTCCGGAATATCGTCGAGCGCGGAGTAGAACTCACTGGTGCCGAGGCGGACTCCGCCACGGTTCAGCGTGCCGTCCGATCGGCCGCTGATCACGCAGCCGCCTCGAGCGTTGAAGGTGACCCAGTCACCGTGTCGCCATTGGCCGGGGTAGTGGTCGAAGTACGCGCGCCGGTACTTCTCCCCGTCCGGGTCGTTCCAGAAGCAGACCGGCATCGACGGCATGGGGGCGGAGATGACAAGTTCTCCGAGTTCGTCGACGACCGGGTTTCCGGTGGGGTCGAGGGCGCGGGCCAACACCCCGAGGGCCGGGGCGGTGATCTCGCCGGCGCGCACCGGCAGTAGCGGTGTGCCACCGACGAAGGAGGTGCACACGTCGGTTCCTCCGCTGGTGGACTGCAGATAGACATCTGGTCCGACGGCGTCGTAGATCCAGCGGAAACCCTCTGCGGGAAGCGGTGATCCGGTAGAGGTGATCGCGCGCAGGCCGGTGAGATCGAAGGCTTCTCCCGGGCGCAGCCCGGACTTGCGGCAGGCCATGAGAAACGCCGCACCTGCACCGAAGACGGTCACCTCGTGTTCTGCGACGAGGCGCCACAGATTGTCGGGTCCCGGATACGCGGGATCGCCGTCGAAGAGCACGACCGCCGCACCCAGCAACAGCGCCGACACCTGGATGTTCCACATCACCCACGTGGTCGTGCAGTACACGAAGTACGTGTCCTCAGGTCCGAGGTCGGAGTGCAAACCGAGCGCCTTCTGCAATTCGAGGGTGATTCCCCCATGCGAGTGGACAATCGCCTTCGGCAGACCGGTTGTGCCCGAGGAGAACAGCACCCACAGCGGATGATCGAAGGGCACCCGGTGAAACGACAGAGATGCCTCTTCGGCGATCAGCTCATCCCATGAGATCGCATCGGCGAGCGTGGTCCCGAGATAGCTGATGTGCACCGTCCCGACCACCGGGGGCAGCGCGGCCCGGATGGCGGCCACCTGCTCCGAACGGTCGATGGTCTTGGTGCCGTACCGATACCCGTCGACGGTGAGGAACACCTTGGGGCTCAACTGCCGAAGCCGGTCCAGCACGCTGTCGACGCCCAGCTCAGGTGCACAGACCGCCCAGATGGCACCGATACTCGTGGTGGCCAGCATCGCGATCAGGGCTTCCGGAATGTTGGGCAGGTACGCCACGACCCGATCGCCGGGTTCGACTCCCAGACGACGCAGACCGGCGGCTGCCCGCGCCACCTGGTCTCTGAGCTCGCCGCGGGTCAGCGTGATCGGCTCGCGGGTCTGCGAGATGGCGGTCACGACCTGCTGATCATCGCTGCCACGCAGCATGTTCTCGGCGTAGTTCAGCCGGATGTCGGGAAACCATTGCGTTCCCGGCATGACGGCCTTCGCGACTGCACGGGACGGGTCTCCCTCGGCGACAACATCGAAGTAGTCCCAGACGGACCGCCAGAACGCGGCGACGTCTGTCGTGGACCACCGCCACATCTCGTGGTAATCGAGTGCGGGGATCACACCCTGGTCGACCAGGTGCCGGCCGTAACGGCCCATCCGGCTGTTCGCCAGGACGTCTGCTGACGGCTCCCACAGCACGGTGCCGGGGGAGGTGGCGATGGTCATCCCCGCCCCTCCGCTGCCACCATCCGGTGCCGCATGGTCCCGATGCCTTCGATGTGGGTCTGCAGTTGCTCACCGTCACGCAGATAGCGAGGAGGGTTGAGCGCGAAGCCGATTCCGTCGGGGGTTCCGGTGAAGATGAGGTCACCGGGCAGAAGCGGCAGGATTCCCGACAGATACGAGACGAGGAAGGGCACGGTGAAGATCAGGTCGGAGGTGCGTGCCTTCTGCACCGTCTCGTCACCGATCGCGCAGCTGATCTCGAGGTCCTCGGGGTTGTCGAACTCATCCGGTGTGACCAGGGCAGGGCCCAGTGGCGCGAAACCGGGATAGGACTTGGCCAGGCTGAACTGCTGGGGTGCCGGTGGTTTGACCTGTAGGTCGCGTTCGGAGAGATCCTGCCCGGCCGTCAGGCCTGCGACGTGGTCCCACGCCTGCTCCTGCGCCACGTTTTCGGCACGTTTGCCGATGACGGCGACGAGTTCGGCCTCCCAGTCGACAGAGCCGGGCGGCATGACGACGTCGTTGTACGGGCCGGTGATCGAGGATGCGAACTTGGTGAACACCATCGGGGTGTCCGGGATGTCCAGTCCGGTCTCCTCGGCGTGACTGCGATAGTTCAAACCGATCGCGAAGATCTGCCGCGGCGTTCCGACAGGTGCCTGCAGATCGGTGGCTTCGAACGGTCGGCCCGCAGTGTCCCCGAGATTGGCCGCCCACTCGCGGAATTCGCCCCATCGTTCCAGGGCGTCCTGGAATCCGGAGAACCTCCCGCCACTGGCCTCCTGTACGTCGACAGCCAGCCCGTCGACCTCCAGGGCGAGTTTTCCGGCGACATTGATCAAGCGCATGGTGTCATCAGCTCCTTGGTTAGGGCGTGGTGAGAAGCTCGAACGGGTTGACCTGCGCGGTGGTTTTCGCCCAGGTCCTGGTGATGAGCTCGGACTGCGGCGTTCCGGCCTTGTACGCCTTGATCAGTTCCTCAACGTCGAAACTGGGGCCGATCGGATCCTCCGCGTACTCAGGGCCGTTCATGTAGTCGGTGGCCTCGTCCGGGGTGTCGAAGTTGTCTATCTGCAGTTCGACCATGTTGCCGTCCGGGTCGCGGTAGTAGATGGATGTGGTCAGGCCGTGCTGCACGGGGACCCGCGGATGGATGCCGACCGACTTGAGCTCCAGGTACTTGTCGATCAGGTCTCCCAAGGTCGGGAAGGTGAACGCCGAGTGGGCCATACCGGTGGTCAGCGGCGTGCGTTCGGCCAGCACGCCAGGTGGAAGTCCCAGCAAGGCGACTCGGTGGTGTTCCTCATCGAAGGTCAGGAAGCACATCGCTTCGTTCTCATACACAGCGTGCGCGCCAAGGACATTCAGGTACCAGTCGCGCATTGCCGGCAGTTGGGCCGTTTGTAGGACGAAGTGCGCGAGACGAGGTCGAACGGTCATGGGGTCTCCAAGGTGATGGCTGATCATCGGTACACATCGAAAAGCCGTTACGACGAGTCCGACTCGGTCGACAAGACACGCTCAGGTGAGCAAACGGCTGCGGGTGATTTCGACCATCCGGCTGTTCGACGTGGTGCGACTCACATTAGAGCGGTATTGATTCTTAGTCAATGACTCGAAGTCGAGTCATGTGGTTGGATCAGCGTTAATCTTGCTGTTGTCGGATCCGTGACCGCTCGGGTCAGTGCGAAGGGGTGAGCGTGGAAGCCAAGACCGAAATGTCGGCCAGGAAGGCTCAAGCGGAAGAGACTCGCCGCCGAATTCTCGACGTTGCGGTGGAGGCTTTCTCGGCTCAACACTACGACGCGGTGGCGGTGAGTGATATCGCGGCGTCGGCGGGTGTGGCGCACGGGTTGTTGTTCCACTACTTCAAGAACAAGCGCGGCCTCTACCTCGCGGCGATGGAGGAGGCGGCGCGCGAGTTCGAAGAAGCGCACCAGAATTCTCCCGATCTGCCGCCAGGGGCGCAAATGCGCCAGCGGTATTACAACCAATTCGCATATCTCGCACGCCACCGCGGTCTGGCGACACGACTGATGCTCGGTGGCCGGGGTGCCGATCCGGAGGCATGGGCGTTTTTTGAGGAGCAGCGCTGGCGCGAGATTGACCGCGGGTGCGCCGCCCTCGGTCTGGATTCGCAGAAGCCCGCGCTGCGGATGATGCTCAGCGCGGCAACTGCAGCTGTCGACGCAGCGGCAGCTTATTGGCATTCGAATGGCCAGCCGTTCGATGTCAAAGCTCTGACTGATGTGCTTTTCGAGCAGACCATCACGGCGTTGCGGGGTGCTGCTGACCTCGATCCTTCACTTAAGCATGCGGTGGACGAGGCGATAAGGCAGCTGCGCGAAGTCGCGTAGGCGCACCGGATGGCTGGCGGATCACGTTGCACCGCAGCCTGGCTGCCGAATCCATTTGTTGTAAACCGGTGTATCACGGGACGGCTGGTAACGCTGCGGTGTCTCGCGGTGATGAGCTGATGTTGACGCACCTCTATCTCATCGACTTTGGGTCATTGACAATCAGTCAAGTGCCGGTAAGCTGTGATGCAAGTCATCGCCTGATCGCTGCGCCTTGAAGCAGTGAAGTCGAGGTCGGCGAAAGCCAAGCAACTTGGAGACGAAGTGAGAGCTCACCCTTTTGACCGCGATGTGTTGCGGCGGGCCTTCGCTCAGGTTCCGTCATCGGTTGTAGCTGTGTGCGCTGATACTGGATCGGAGCGAATTGGTATGGCCGCCAGCACCTTCGTCCCGGTGTCGTTGGACCCTCCACTGGTGGCGATCTGCGTTCAGAACACATCGACCACATGGCCGCGTCTCGCGCAGCAATCGCGCATCGGTATCAGCCTGCTCGGCGTCGACCACGAAAGTATCGTGCGCACGATGGCGGCGAAGGACATAGATCGGTTCACTGGGGTGGAAACCGAAACGCACTGCAAGGGAGCGCTCTTCATCTCAGGATCCAGTTTGTGGCTCGACGTATCCGTAGACGAACAGCTTCCCGCCGGCGATCACGCCGTCGCTCTCTTACGGGTGAATGAGATCCATTGTCGACCGGAAGCCGAGGTTCCCATCGAGCCGATCGTCTTTCACCGCAGCGCACTTCGCAAGCTGATGACAACGTGACGAGTTCAAACGCTGGGACCTCCGTCAGGGACACGTCGCGTGCGGTCCTGCGGTAAGCCATCCCGCATTTTTATGAGAAAGGTAGTAAATCCATGTCGATCGATCAGGTCATCGAACCTGCCACATCCCTGCCGGGATTCCAGGAAGATTTGGCGAATGAACTGCTGGCTCGGGCGAAATCGGTCCGCCACCTCCTGGAGAGCAGAGCCGACGAGCACGAACAGAACAAGGAATTGAGTCAAGAGGTCGTTGACAAACTCACCGAGATCGGTGTGTTCGCCATGGCCGGCCCGGCTCGGGTCGGTGGCCTGGCGCAGTCCAGCCGATCGATGGCCGCCGTTGCTGCGGAACTGGCAAAAGGCTGCCCGTCGACGGCGTGGGTCTATACGATCTACAACTCGTGCCTCTGGTTCGCTTCGAAGCTGCCGGCTGGGATCCAGGAGCAGATCTTCGCCAACGGCGTTCCGCTCATCTGTTCACCGCAGAACGGGATTGGACACTTGGTGCCCGACGGTGATTCCTACCAGCTGACGGGGCGTTGGAGCTACGCCACCGGTTCCCACCACGCGGCGTGGACGATGGTTCCCGCATTGTCCCCGCAGCAGTTGCCAATGCTCGCGGTCATGCCGATGACGGACGTACAGATCGAAGACACATGGCACGTCGCGGGTATGAAAGGAACTGGATCAGACACCGTCGTCGCCGACAACGTGAAGGTGCAGGCGGGCATGATCGCGGCGTTCTCCGACATCGCGGTCGCTCCGCCGTCCACGGTGGACGAGGGGGCGCGGGTCGCGAGCGACTACTGGGTCAACTATCCGATCCTGCGCGCCAAGGCGCTCGGTGTTCTTGTGGGCTGCGCCGAAGGCCTCCTCGAGGTGGTTGCCGGCAAGAGTGGAAGTCCGATCCTCTATAGTGTTTACGCCCACAAGAGTGATTCGTCGGCATTTCAGGCCTCGATCGGCGAGGCCGCGACACAGATCAAGGCTGCCAAACGTCTGGTGGAAGACTCGTGCCGACGCATCGACGCAACCGCCGCGGAAGGCCGCGTTCAGTCGATAGACGAACGCACGGAGGCTCGCGGTGAAGGTGCGCTGATCATTCGTCTCCTGCACGAGGCCATCGAGCGGCTCATGGACCTGGGTGGATCCTCGGGATTCTCGACAACTGCTCCAGCACAACGGTATTGGCGCGATTTTGCGACCGGGTCGCGGCACGTGTTGTTCAATTCCGCGATCAGCTACGAACAAGCGGGTCGGCACCTTCTTGGTATCGAACCCGGAATCGTGGAGCCCGACATGCTCTGACGCGGTCTGTGATCGCATCGACGGGGGCAGCGCAGACCCGGTCCGGAGCTCAACGGACCGGGTCTGCGCTTTGTCGTTGCAAGTCGATTCCGGGGCCGTAACTGATCGGTTCTGAAGGGGATCTGGGGTGGGACTATATCGCACTCAATCCCAAGTCACGTCCACAGATGGGTGAACACCAAACAATGACGACCGCACGCCGAGTAGGCTGTGCCCATCTGGCAGTTCGGTGTTTGTGCAACAGCAGATGCTCTGCGCCTCCTTCGGGTCGACGATCAGAGATCCAGAACCAGACGCTTTCCAGCGCAACGGGATACGCAGATCATCATGGACTCACCGGCTTTTCGTTCTTCCGGGGTCAGAACGGAATCCCGATGATCAGGTTCGCCTTCGAGGACGTCTGTTTCGCAGGTGCCACAGGTGCCCTCGGAGCACGAGCTGAGTACTTCGATTCCCACCTTGCGGACCTCGGCCAGGATCGTGGAATCGGCAGGGACCGTCACGGTGACATCCGACTCCGCGCAGTAGACCTCGAATTCTTCGTTGGCTGATGAGTCCGCGTCCGGCCGCGGGGTGAATCGTTCGACGTGCAGCGAGAGGCTCTCGGTGGCACAGATCGCCTCGGTTGCGGCGATCAGTGGTTCTGGCCCACAGCAGTAGACGGCGGTATCCGCGGTGGCGTTGTTGAGATAAGACGTAAGGTCGAGGAGTCCACGCTCATCCTGCGGGCATATGTCGACGTTGTCGGCATATGTGGCCAGTTCGTCGAGGAAAACCATCGACGAACGTTGACGTCCGCCGTAGAGCAGCTTCCACTGTGCACCTTTGGCTTCCGCTTCGCGAATCATTGCCAGAATCGGGGTGATGCCGATTCCGCCGGCGATGAAGAGATAGTGCTTGCTGTCGGCGAGAGGGAAATGGTTCCGCGGTCCCCGAGCGATCAGCGTCGATCCCTGCTGCACACTCTCGTGCAAGAACTGAGATCCCCCACGGCTCTCGGGTTCACGGAGAACGCCTATGCGCCAACGAGTCCGGTCGCAGGCGTCCCCGCACAACGAGTACTGCCGGATCAGGTCGTCGCCGAGCACCAGGTCAATATGGGCACCCGGAGCCCATTCCGGCAGATCTGCCCCGTCGGGCGCGCCCACGGTCAGTACCACCGAGTCTGTGGTAGGGCGCGTGACCTCCAAGACCGTTAGCTCGATGGTTCCGCTGGCATTTGCGCTCTCACGATGGAGGGATTGAGTCATGTTGATCCCCAGAGTTCGGCGACCGTTTTCGAGAAAGAAGCTCGATCAACGGTTCAGCTGTGTAACGCCGGCTGGCGCGGTGTAACCCTTATCTACCGGCTCGTTGACTTCATGTCAAGAACCGTGCACCCTTGAGCGACGGCGTGAATGGGCCCGGTCCGCACGCCTCCGCGGTAGCCGGCCCGATGTGTGTAGGCGGGGCCGCTTTACGCTGGTGAAAATTCCGACAAACGAAGGCGCGAAAACGTCTCGACTCGAAGTCATTGATTCCTGGTCAACAGTGTGCTTAGTATGTGACCCAACACACTACTGAACGTAAAAGTGGGGGGATCGGGGAGCAACCGCCCTCACGGGTGCGTCCGGTGTGGTTCAGCCTGCATCAACACGTGACAGGCGCCGCCTGAGCGACTGATAGCCCATCGGTTCGCTGTGGCTCCATTGAGGAAAGGGAAATACCATGTCCGAACTGGCAGACAGAGACCTCGAGGCCGACCTGCAGTCCGAGCTGTCCGGTTACAGCTGCTACACCACCACTCCGGACAGGGCATTGGAACTCTTCGAAGAGGCCCGCGCCGCCGGATGTCCTGTGCCCCACAGCAACGAGCTGGGCGGGTTCTACCTAGCCCTCGACTATGACGACGTGAAAAAGATCCACAGTGACTGGGAGACGTTCTCGCATTACCCGACGGTCGTGCTCCCGGTCGTCGAACGGCCGGCGTTCCCGCCTATCGAGTACGACCCGCCGGAGCACACGGTGTGGCGGGAGCTGATCGCCAAGGCGTTCAACGCAGAAACCGGGCCGCGCTTCGAAGCTGGGATTCGCGAAGACATCAACTATTTGATCGACCAGTTCGCAGGTAAGGGGTCCGTCGATCTGGTCGCGGAGTTCTGTGAGGAGGTACCGCTTTACGCGTTGTGCCGCATCATCGGATTCGACGTGGACAAGCGTGCGACCGTGCGGGACATGACCTTGCGGCTCGTGGCGGCGTTCGAGGACCCCGAAGAAGGTCCCAAGGCCTTCCTGGAATTCGCCATGTTCGGTGCCAACGAAGTGATGGCGCGCAAGGAAAACCCGAAGGACGACTTCCTCACCGATCTGGCGAATGCGGAACTGGACGGTAAGCCGTTGGGACCGCTGGAGATCGGCCAGATCATGAACTCGTTCCTCGTCGCCGGGCACGGCACCAGCGTGGCCGTGCTGGGCAGCCTGCTGCACGAGGTCCTGTCGCGCCCGGAGCTGGTCGAGCGCCTCAAGCAGAATCCGGACCTGATTCCGAGCGCCGTAGAAGAGACGCTGCGGTTGCACACCCCGTTCTTCGGTCTCTACAAGCGCACGACTCGCGACGTCGAACTCGGCGGCACCCAGATCCCGAAGGGCAGCTATATCCAGACGTGCTGGGCGGCCGCCAACCGCGATCCCAAGATCTACGACAACCCCGACAAGTTCGACATCGACCGCAAATTCGGTCGCAAGAACCGGCACCTCACCTTCGGTTTCGGCATCCATTCCTGCCCTGGCGCTCCCACCGCGCGGATGGAACTGCGTATTGCGGTGGAGGAGTTGCTGCGCCGGCTGCCGGACATCGAACTGGTCGATCCCTCGGCGGCGCAGTACCGGTTCCATGGCACCGAGACCGCTGCCATCGGATCGTTGCCGGCCACCTTCACGCCGGCTCCGTGACGGTGGGGCTGCCGATGAAGGTCGAGGTCGATTACAGCCGTTGTGAAGGCCACGCAGTGTGTGTGGCGGTGGCGCCAGACGTGTTCGAGATCGGAGACGACGACGAGCAGGTCCGCGTCGTCTCGGACACCGTCGACGAGTCTCTGCATGATGTCGCCACTCTCGCCGCCAAACGCTGTCCCACCCAGGCCATCCGGGTAACTGCCTGACCGTCATCAGAAGCGAAGGGTCGCAATGATTCCCCACTTTCAGCCCGATGAGGACGGAGTCCGATGACGGCAGTGCAGACGGCGCCGCCGCCCATCGAGGCCGCTGAGGCGTCGTCGGAGCCCCCGCCACGTCCGGTGCTGGCTACGGTCGGGGCCGCAGGCAGGGGCGCGGTCTCACGGCTCGTATCGATTCCGGTGCGTAGCGCCGCGACAACGGGACGCGGAGTCATCCTGGCCGGGCAGGTCCTGCGCTATGCGGTGACCGACACGCTCACGCTGCGTCTGCCGTTCGGTGAGACGATCGTGCAAGCATGGACTCTCCTGCGGGTGACGGCCCTGCCCGCCATTCTGATGGCTATTCCGTTCGGGGCGATGGTGGCCGTTCAGTTGTCCGGTTTGGTCAACGAAGTGGGGGCCAACTCTTTGGTCGGTTCTGCCACTGGCGTGGCCGTGCTTCGCCAGGGTGCTCCGGTGACAGCGGGCCTGCTGATGGGCGGCGCGGCGGCTTCCGCGATTGCCTCGGACTTCGGGGCCCGAGCGATCCGCGAGGAACTCGATGCGTTGCGGACGCTGGGTATCGATCCTGTGCGGCGACTCGTCGTACCGAGGTTCTTGGCCCTCATCCTCATCACGCCGATTCTGGTGACCATCGTCATCGCGATGGGTGTCGGCGCGGCCTTCCTGATCGCCACGTTGGTCAATGACGTTACGCCCGGTAGCTTCTGGCTGTCTTTCGGCTCGTTCGCGAAGATGGTCGATCTGTGGTTCACCATGGGCAAGGGAGTGGTGTTCGCGGCGATCGTCGCAATCATCTCCTCGCAGCGAGGCATGGAGGCGAAAGGCGGACCGCGAGGCGTTGCCGATGCGGTGAATGCGTCGGTGGTGCTCAACGTCATTCTGATCGTGCTGGTGAATCTGGCCATCACGCAGTTGCAGACGATGTTCTTCCCGATGGCGGTGGCGTGATGGCCACCACCGCCCAGCATCGATCTGCCGTTCCCTCGACGTTGTACAACGCATGGCTGCTGCCGGTGAAGGCTTTCCGCGGCGTGTTCCGCACGGCGGGCCAGTGGGCGACGTTCATCGCTCAAACCATGTGGCTGCTGCCGATCACGGTGCGGCGGTACCGCCGGGAGACGTTGCAGGTCATGAACAACCTGGCGTGGGGCCGCGGTTCTATCATCGTCGACGGCGGCGTGATCAGCGTGTTGGCCATTCTCGGCATCACCGTCGGCGGCATCGTGGCGATCGAGGCCTTCGCCACCCTCGATCTCATCGGCCTGGGAGCATTGGCCGGCATCATCGGCGGTTGGGGCAACGTACGTGAGATGGCCCCACTGGTCGCCGGGGTCGCGTTCGCCTCCCAGGCCGGGTGCCGGATGACGGCCGAGATCGGGTCCATGCGGATCGCCGAGGAGATCGACGCGACCGAGGCTATGGGGCTGCGCGCGATCCCGTACGTGGTCGGCACCCGCGTGATCGGTGGATTGCTCTGCGTCATACCGGGTTTCCTGCTCACCCTGATTGTCAGCTTCTATACCGCCGTCACGGTGATCACCAACTTCTACAGCCAGCCTGCCGGTACCTACGACCACTATTTCGTGCAGTTCCTCACCCTCGGTGATATCGGAGCCGCATTGTTGAAAGCAGTCATCTACTGCACCGCGGTGACGCTGATCCATTGTTACTACGGATTTTTCGCATCCGGTGGCCCTGTCGGGGTCGGTGAGGCCTCCGGCCGCGCCATCCGCGCCAGCCTTGTGACGATCATGGTGTTGGACCTGTCCACCACGATCGCCATCTGGGGGCTGCAACCAGAGTTCATCTTCAAGGGGTAGGGGCTGCGTTGTTGTTCCGAATGACGACAGAAGCCGAGAGTCGAAGACTCACCATCATCGGCATGGCTGTCATGCTGGTCATCGTCGTGATCATCTCGCTGGTCGTGACCAATCCGTTCGCCAAGAGCTCACCGAACGAACTGTCCATCGTGATGGATGTGCCGTACGTCGGTCAGGGCGTCGGGCCGGGCACACCGTTGCTGATGCACGGCGTTACCGTCGGTGAGGTCACCGGGGTGTCGGTACGGCCGGGGGGAAACGTCCACCTCGACGCCACAGTGGACGCCGCGCCCACCTCGGCGCTCACCAACACTTTCAGCGTCGACTACCGTCCCGCCAACTACTTCGGTGTCACCGGTATCAACCTGATCCCCGGCGAGGGTGGAGAACCGCTGCGCAACGGCCTGCAGGTCAACGCCGTTCCCGCCGGAAACTTCACCCTCCCCACAATGCTCTCGCAGTTGGGTGAGCTGACCGATGGTGTGGTCACCCCGCAGCTGGTCGACGTGATCAACCGGGCCACCAGCTATACCGACGGACTGAACCCGATGATCGAGGCAATGTTGATCGGGGCGAACACCCTGGCCAAGGTCCAAACCGTGAGCACAGAACAACTGCTGCGGAACACGACGGGCATCAGCGTGGCGTTCCCGTCGTTCGTCAACGATGCCACCGAGGCCGGCAAGGCGTTCAATCAGGAGTTCGTGACGTTCAACGTGTCCGGGAAGTACTCGCTTCCGGGGCAGGAGTGGGTGGCTGAGCCCGGGCAACCGGTCACCGAGGAATATTGGAAGCAGCGCAGTCTTGTCACGCTCGACGTGATGTCGGGCTCATTCTTCGGCGCGCTCGGTAAGCTCCTGGCTTCGCACAGCGGTGACCTCAAGCCTGCCGTCGATCTGGTTCAGACCATCACGGACACAGTTCCCGGCCTGGTGACGCCGGTCGGGGTCGACGACATGCTGACGGAATTGCGCACGCGTCTGGAGAACCTCTACGGCGGGTCGCCGGAACAGCGCGCACTGCAGGTTCACATCGTGCTCGATCAGATCCCCGGCGTCCAGGCGCCAGTACAAGCGATTGGTGGGCCATGATCAAACCCTGGTCTGCACTGTGGAGATTCGCACTGGCTGCTGCGGTCACCTCGGTGATATTCATTCTGACCGTCAACGTCCTGCGCCAGCCGGTGGCGAGTGAAACGCGGACCTACACCGCGGTTTTCAGCGACATATCGGGTCTGCATGCCGACGCCGACGTCCGTATCCGCGGGCTGCGGGTCGGCAAAGTGGGGGACATGCGGCTGACGCGAACCGCGGGCCAGAGTGTCGCCGAGGTGGACCTGACGATGGACAAGCGTTACGCGGTGGTGCCCGAGACGAGGCTGGCGATCAAGTATCAGGCGCTGACCGGGCTGCGTTACGTCGATGTGGTCGGCGCGGCCGAGGACATCGATCCGGGCGATTCGTTGGTGACTCACATTCCGCTGAGCATGACCCGGCCGTCGTTCGACATCACCAAGCTCTTCAACGGCCTACAGCCGGTGCTTGCGACGTTGAGTCCGGAAGACATCGACATCTTCACCAACAACGTCGCATCGTTCCTGCACGGTGACGGTGGTGGTCTCGGTCCGGTGCTGGACAGCATCCGGAAGCTGACGGAGTTCGTGTCGAATCGTCAACAGGTGGTCGCGACCTTGATGCAGAACCTGACCGCGATCGCCGACACTTTCGGCGGGCATTCCAAGGACCTGATCCAGATCGTGGACTGGCTCAACCGGCCGGTGGACGCCGCGCTGGCGGTCATCGACGAGTTCCGCAAATCCGAACTGTACGGTCCGGCCTTCACCTCCGCGGCTGTGCGCCTTCTGGAGAACGCCGGGTTCCGTCCGGGAGAAGCGAACATGGATGAGGGAATCGACCGGGCCATAACGGTTTTCGACGACTACAGTGATGCCTTCAAACGTGTCCCGGTCATCTGGGACAACCTCGAGCCGGCGGCGGGTCCGGACGAGCCGGTCCCTTGCTCGCGCGGGCGTGCGCAACTGCCCGAGACGATGGATGTGTTGCTGAATGGGCAACGGGTGATCCTGTGCAATCAATGAGCAAGCTACGGAGCCCGATGTTCTGGGGTGTCAGCGCATTGGTGTTGATGACCGTGCTGGCTCTGACGGCCGCCGCGGTGTACGTCAACCCGCCCGGGCGCAAGACCGTGGTCTTCTACACCGACGACGTCGCGTCGATCAGGGCCGGCGACGACGTGCGCATCGCGGGGATCACCGTGGGTACGGTCAAGGACCTGGAACTGGAAGCCGATCAGGTGAAGGTCAGTGCGGCGGTGGAGGGCGATGCCTTCGTCGGTGATCAGTCACAGGTCGAGGTCCGGATGCTCACCGTGGTCGGTGGCTACTACGTGAATCTGATCTCGTTGGGCGACAAACCGCTGGGACACACGCCGATTCCACGGGAGCGGACGACGATGCCCTACAGCTTGATGCGGACGCTCGCCGATTCCACGAAGGTCACCGAAGAGATCGACACCAGACCGATCCGTGAATCCCTGGATGAACTACAGGCCGGCCTCAACGGCACAAACGTGGATGCGCTGGCGGCGGTGATCGATGCAGGCAACGCGCTGACGGCGACGATCGACAACCAGCGGGGACAGATCTCGCAGATCCTCAACCTGTCCGACGAATACATCGAGTCGATGCGCGATTACGGTGGACAGCTCACTGAGCTCGTCACCAAACTGTCGATCCTCGAACAGACGCTGGTGTTGTACGGCAAGGGGTTCGCAGGAGCGCTCAAGGGTATGGGTGACATCGCCGATGCATTCCTCGTGCCCTTCGGCGAGTTCTGGGTGAATCATCGCGAAGACTTCATCCTGAAGGTGCGGGAGTGGCAGGATCGCGTGCGGCGCTGGGTCGATAACAACAGCCGCATCGTTCCCCGCCTACGCCGGGTGCGCGACAAGATCGAGCGCGTTCTGGACGCCCAGAACGCCCGCCCGGAACTGCTGGCCACCGATATCTGTATCCCGCTGCCTGAGAGCCCCTGCTGATGACGATGACGAAAACCAATCTCACCCGCCGGGTGACCTCGGCGCTCGCGATGGCTGTGACAGTTGCCGCGGTAGGAGCAGGCTCGGCGTGCTCGAGGGGCCAGAACACGGTGGCCGGCGAAGAATCCGGCTTCTGTGCCTACCTCCCCGACACCGTGGGTCTGTATGTGGGCAACCCGGTCACCCAGATGGGATATCCCATCGGAGCGGTGACGTCCATCCAGCCGGGCCCGACGGAAGTGCGGGTCGACTTCTCGATCACAGCGCAGCGGGCCATGCCTGCCGATGTGAAGGCCGTCATCCGGTCACCGTCGATTTTGGCCGACCGGTCCATGGAATTGGTCGGAAACTACTCCGGTGGGCCGCAATTGGAGCCGTCGCACTGTATCGCTTTGGACCGGTCGTTCTCACCGAGAACATTGTCGGAGGTGATCGGGTCGGCGGACACGATGCTCAACGCCATCAACTCGAGTGGTTCGACCAACATCGCCGACACCGTCAAGGGTCTGGATCAGCTTGCCGAGGGCAACGGGGCCGGTGCACGGACCCTGGTCACCGTGACTTCGGAACTGCTGGACAGCCCTGATCAGTCGATCAGCGATATCGGTTCGATCACCCGGAACCTCGCGGATCTGACCACCGTGCTGGTCGATACCAGAGAGCCGGTCAAGGAGATCATCACGGATCTCCCGGCCACCGCGGGCGATCTCGTCGTCGCGCTCGACGGCACCGCGCGTCTGGCCGGTGCCGACCACGAACTCGGGGCCCTCGGACCGCTTCTCGAGGCTGTTGCGACGATCGAGAACCAGTTGGGTGAGGAAACGCAGATCACGCTGGACTCGGTGAGCGCGGCGATCCGCAAGGTAACACCGCACGCGAACGCATTGGCGGGTCTGCTCAACGGGGTGCCCTGGTGGATCAACTCGACCGCCGGCCACTACAACAACAAGCAGTTCAACATCTTCAACATCGCCTACCGTCCGCCGATGTTCCGAGTGCGGGCGCCCGATGGATTGGCGTTGTGCGGTTTCATGAATGCGTCGATGCCGGGAAGCTGCGCCGACGTCCACGGGCAGCCGTACGCAGTCGACGTCGCGCTTCTCCAGTACGTGCTTCAGCAAGCGAGCCGCAAGTGAGAACCATGAAATTTCGCCGTATCGCATCCGTTTTCGCAGGCTTGGTCTCGGCGAGCCTGTTGACGTCGTGCGCGTCGCTGACGGTCAACTCGCTGCCGCAGCCTGGCAGTAATGGCAGCGACGGTTATCCGATCGTCATCGAATTCGAGAACATCCTCAACCTGCCCGAGCGGGCCAAGGTGGTCTACGGCGGCACGACCGTCGGGATGGTCACCTCGGTCGCGCTGAAGGGCGACTACGTGGATGTCACCTCACAGATCGATCCGAGTGTCGCGATCCCGTCGGACGCGGAGGCCACCCTGCAACAGTCCACGGTGCTCGGTGATATCTATGTCGCCGTGGAACGGCCGAAGAACGCCGACTTCGCGGCGCCGGCTCTGCAGCCTGGCGGTCGGATTCCACAGAGCCAGACGACATCTCCTCCGCAGCTGGAGGACACGATCGCCAACCTCGCCAACTTCGTGGGCAGCGGATCGGTTCAGCGGATGCAGGACACCATCATCGGTGTCAACAAAGTCACGCCGACCGACCGTCAGGAACTGCGTGACCTGGTGAATCGCGTGTCGGTCGACCTGTCGGACCTGTCGGCCAACATCGAGACGGTCGACCTGTGGCTGCAAGGGGTCACGGGAACCGCGGACGTGATGAACACCCACCTGCCGACGTACGGTCACTGGTTCACCCCGGCCGGCATGTTGGGATTCGACCGGGCCACGCAGGTCGCCGACTACATCGGAACGGTGCTTCCCTCCATCGGTAGCATCTACAGCGGCGGCTACTGGCTTGTGCCCATGCTCAATTCGCTCGCCGACGCGGTGGGGGCCGTACAGCAGACCAAGTGGAACGTCGAGGATGAGGCGCTGGCCTGGCGCAAGCTGTTCCTGGACGACTATCTGCCGGTCGACAAGTATCCGGCCATCAACATCACATCGATCAAGGGGCCCGACGGAGGCGAGATGATCGACAAAGTGGAGGACGTCCTGCGGATGTTGGGGGCAATGCCATGAGAATGGCCAAGAACATCGCGTCATTCGGTGCCTTCGCGGTGATCATCGCGATCGCGACGGCCTACATCGGATCACTCGATCTCCGGTTGAACCCTCCGGAGCATCGGATCAACCTGTCGATGGACGTTCCGGACGTCAAAGGCCTTGTGGTCGGCTCGAGTGTGCTGCTGCGCGGGGCGGTGATCGGCAAGGTGACCGGCGTTTCGGCGTCGGTCGGCTCGGCCAAGGTCGATTTCTACCTCGACGGTGGCCATGAGATCCCGGTCGACAGCGAGATTCGCCTGGAGAACCTGTCAGCGTTGGGTGAGGCGTTCATCGGATTCAAACCGCGCACCGTCTCGGCGCCGTTCTTCGCCGACGGCCAACACCTCACCACGGAGGCCGTCACCGTGCCGCCGTCGATTTCGCAGCTGGCCACCAGCGTCGTGCGGGTTCTCAATCAGATGGATCCCGATCAGCTCAAGCGCATCCTCAACGAGGCCGACATCGCCATGCCAGACCCCAACGAGGTGCTGCCGAACCTGTCCCGCGCAAGCCTCCTCGCACGCAACATGGTCACCGGCCTGGACGGAGACGGCGCGCAGGTGCTGGCGAACTTCCAGACCCTGCTGCAGAACGCCGGCTGGGTCGGGCCCAAACTCGCTGAGTCAGGCCCGATCCTGAGGGAGGCGGGGGTGAACATCGGTCGCGTGTGGCACGGCATGATGAAGACCGTTGTCTGGAACAACCCGGAGAACATGCAGTTGTTCCAGAAGTTCCTCGATCGTGTTCAAAAGCTCCTCGACGAGCGCGGGGGTGACATCAAGGTCATCACCGAGGCGCTGATGCCACAGGTCAGTGGTATCGCGGGTGCGCTCATGAATTTCGATACTGCGCAGATCTTGTCCAACGCACTGGCGGGCACACCAGAAGAGGGGGCGATCACACTTCATGTGGCGATCCCCGATCGCTAGATCCGCACCGTCTGGAGACCAACCCGAAGAAGGAAACACCATGACTGCAATCGACACCGATGTGAAGATCGAGGACACCGCGTCCGCCGGTGACGAGGACACCCGTCAAGACAAGGCGACGCCGCCTGCCGAGCACGCGAAATCCCCGGCGGAATCGGGTGGTCGACAGATTGCCATCTCGCTGCGCGGATTGATGATCGCGGTGGTGATCGCTGCGCTGACGGTGGCGTGCGGGGTGCTGGGATGGCTGTACGCGGGCGAGAAGAGCCAGGTCGACGCAAACGCCGTCGAGGCAAGTAACACCGAGCATGCCGAGAACATCGCGATCGAGTACGCTGTGAACGCCGCAGAGATGGATTATCAGGACTTCGTCGGGTGGAAGGCGAAGCTGGTCAACGGCACCTCGCCGGAGTTGAAGGACAAACTCTCCAAGGCCGCCGATTCGATGGAGCAGGTCTTGGCGCCCCTGCAGTGGAAGTCGAGCGCACGCCCGCTGGCGGCGAAGGTGCGCTCCAGCGCGGGCGGGATCTACACCGTCGATGCGTTCGTCAGTGTCCTGACGAAGACGATGCAGGCACCAGAAGGTCTGCAGTCGACGGCGACGTACAACATCACGATCGACAGCCGCAATGACTGGCAGATCACCGATGTCGGTGGTGTCGATGCCGCGCTTGGTAAGTAGACCCGAGTGGATGGATACGGTGATGGGTAGCAGTCTCGGTCGGGTTTCGCGGTGGGCGTCGGTCATGAAGACCGGCGTGGCGGCGGTGACCTTCTCCGCCGTATTCGGCGTATCGATGTTCGGCGGCGTGACTGCCGCCGCTGACCCGGCGTCCGACGGCGTTTTCGACCCGGTGAACGGCCCGATCGCACAATTCGAGAATCCTCGGCCACTGCCGGCCGTCACCCCGACTCCCGACGACTGGGAGCCGATGTGGCCGTTCCCTTTTGATCAGACCCGTAATCAGGTGACCGAAGTCGAGATCAATGCCGAGCGGGAAATGTGCCAATGGTACAACGCCCAGTACGACACCATCCGGCGCCAGATCGCCGGTTTGAACAACGCGATCGTTCGCAACAACGGCAACTTCGATGGACCTGGTGTGCCGGAGCGCACGGCGATCGTCGTCGGGAATCTCGATCAGTCACTGCAGTTCCTCACTCCACGCGTGCTGACCCTAACCCAGAGTCACAACCACGCCGGTGACATGTACTTTCCGCTGTACCAGGGTGACAGCTTCTACGGCCTGTGGCAGCAGATGTCCAATGTGGTCAACGGGCTCAAGGCGCGCCAGCCGACCTGGTTCACCGGTCCGTCCTACCACCGGATGCAGCACTGGGGCAGCAAGATCAATCGCTCTCATGTCTGCCGTTGACGGCACCCTCGCGGCTTCAAGGATCAGGTGATCGGTTGTGATACATCGTTTTCAGACATCCGCCGGTGTTGTGTGCGCAAGCGCGGTGTTCCTCGGCGGGGTGCTGCTGGCGTCGCCGGCCGGTGCCGACCCGGGCGCTGATGTCGAGCAGGCGGTGAGTGCGGCACGCGGTGGGGCATCGTGCCCTGGGTTCCGGCACAACGACGTCGCCACGCAGGCGGCCGACATCATCAATCGCTCGACGAAGGCCTATCTTGCCCACGACACCGCGATTGTCCCGGCCGACAACCCACAACCGACCGCAATCCTCAAAGACCTGGGCGTCGAGACCCAGAAGGCCAAGTTGTTGCAGGGCGCCGGGCACAGCGCGGCAGACGCGATCAAAGCATCGATCCTGCAGGGATTCAAGGAGATTCCGGATTGCTCCTACACCGATATCGGCGCCAGCATGCTCATCGAGGAACAAACGGGCTACGTGGTGATAGCCGCGGTCCTGTTGGGGCAGTGAACGCGTCGATGACCACACAAAGACACAACCTCCGGCAGTGGGCCGCAACGTGCTTCTCCGGCCTTGTGCTGGGAGTACCTGCGCTCATTGTGAATCCCGCGGTGGCACAGGCGGACGAGCCCGTCACCTACGAGGTGGTGTCGGCCCACATCGGTTTCGCGAACATCGAGTATCAAGACGTCAACGGACGGCTGTGGGCGGTGCGAGCGGCACTTCCCTGGCGGATCGACACCAATGTCCCTGCGGTGCGTGACGCGCCGCCGACCGGGGCGCAGGTCCGTGCGCACTGGCGGGACACCGCGGCCCCTGGCCGGTGGGTCACGGTGCGGGTAATCCAGCGCGGCGAGGTGATCTGCCAGAACACCCTGGATCTCGGAGATGCTGCCTGCTACGGCATCACCAACCGGATCACCTGAACTCCGATGTCTTGCGAAGCAACGGTTGAACCCACTGAGGAGACACGATGACTTTCCGGTTGCGTGGCGTGGCGCGTGGTCTGGCTGCCGCGCTCGTAACGGCCCTGGCATTCGCAGCGCAGGCACATGCCGAGCCCGTGGCAGCAGAAGCGGCGCCGAATCCCTTCCCGGACATCCGCTACTACGAACGCGCCGACGCCGCCCAGTTCATCCAACCGGGTGGTGTGTGGTTCATTTCGCCCACCGGGCAGAACTGCGGGATCTGGGGTCTGGGTAGCTTCGGATGCACCGGAACGATTCCGGGTGCGCCGCAAGGAACCAACCACATCGGATGGATCGACGGGGATCGGGCAGTTCACTACGACTGGTCGATGGCAGTACGATTCCCGGGCACCCGTGCGCAACGACCGCTGGAACCGCGAACCAAGCTGAGCCACGAGGGAACCACCTGTGCGGTGACGCCAGACAGCCGAACCTACTGCGAGCGTGGGCCGCTGCAGTTCGTCATCGAACCGACGAGGACGTGGTTGTCGGCTCCGTGGATGGACCTGAGCTGGATGCAACTCGGTCCCGCATCGTGCAGCCCTCCGGGCGGTGGTCCTTGCTACAGCTGACAAGGAATTCCAATAAGGCGACCGTCTGAGGTCGCGATGGTTCAGGAAGAAAGGCAGATCTCGAGATGAGCAATAGTGTCGAGGCGGCACGAAAGTGGCTGGATATCCTCGCCGGTGGTGCGGTCGATCAGTGGGACGGCTTCGTGGCGGATGACCTCAGCATGCATGTGCCGCTGATGCCTGGCGAACCCGACAGCCCGACGGTGGGTCTGGAAGCGAACCGCGCACGCGTCGGGGCTCTGTGGAAGGCGTGGGAATCCTTCCGGTTCCACGACGCCGACGTCCACGCCGCGGCCGACGATCCGGATCTGGTGTTCGTGCACGTGTATTCGGAGGCGAAGACCGTGTGGGGCGCTCCCTATCAAAACCGTTACTTCATCAGGCTGCGGTTCGTCGACGGGAAGCTCAGCGAGCATCTGGAGTTCATGGACCCACGCCCGGTTCTCACGGCCTTCGAGGGCCACCTCTAACAGGAAGGATCTCTGGAAATGACAGACAACAAGATCGCCTTGGTCACAGGCGGCGCCAGTGGCATCGGTGCGGCCACCGCCCGACTCCTCGCATCCACGGGTGCAAAGGTCTATGTCGCCGACCTCAACGAAGAAGGCGCCAAGACGGTCGCCGCCGGCATCGGATCGGGTGCCGAGGCCATCCACCTCGACGTCGCCGACGCCGGTTCGTGGACCGCGGCTGTCGAACAGGTGACCTCGCAGTCCGGCCGGATCTCCGTACTGGTCAACAACGCCGGGATCTTCACCCCCGGCGGGCTGGAAGCGATCGAGCCGGAGGTGTTCCAGAAGACTTACGACGTCAACGTTCTCAGCGTGTACCTCGGCATGCGGGCTGTCGTGGAACCGATGAAGGCAAACGGCGGCGGTTCCATCGTCAACGTGTCGTCGTCGGCCGGCTTGGTCGGCGTCAAGGATGCGATCGCCTACTCGTCGTCGAAGTGGGCCGTGCGCGGACTCACCCGCAGCGCCGCACTCGATCTGGCTCCTTATTCGATCCGGGTCAACTCGGTGCACCCGGGTCTGACCGAGACCCCCATCTTCACCGGCTTTCCCCGCGAGGCGCTCGACATGATGACCTCGGCCCTGCCCCTGCCGCGGCTCGGCACTCCCGACGAGGTGGCTGCCGTGGTCGCCTTCCTGGCCTCGGACGAGGCGAGCTTCTGCACCGGAGCCGAATACAAGGTCGACGGCGGCTACGCCTGCCCATAGCCACGAATGACCCTGAACGTGAACCGGAGATTCAGCCGGCTCACGTTCAGGGTTTTTCCTGACCGCCCACCCGCAGAACGGATGCAGAGAAGCGATGACTCTCCCGATACCGTGCGCGCTTGAGGACATCGACCCGGCGTGGATGTCATCCGCGTTGAACGACTCATATCCGGGAATCCGTGTCGAGGGCCTCGAAGTCCTGGAGGTCATCAACGGATCGGCAGCGAAGATCCGATTCGCTGTGACCAGCGATGTCCCGTCTGCGCCGAAGTCGGTACTCGTCAAGACCGCTTTCACCGAGGGACTGGGCGACGACGATCTGGCCAGGTCCTGGCTGTCGGTCATGGCCTTGCTGAACGACACGGAATGTCGCTTCTACCGCGACGTATCTGCGAAGATGGGAGACCGCTGCGCGGTCTCCTATCACACATCGTCGGCGAATATCGATTCCGTCATCGTCATGGAGGATCTGTCGCAACGAGACCGCATCCGGTTCAGCACGTTCGACAAGCCTTTGAGCCCCGACGACATGGCGAGTGTTCTGGAGGCATTGGCGGCCCTGCATGCCCTACGTTGGGATGACGCCGACCTTCGCGCGCGTCCGCTGCGGGACAGCACCCTTGCCGGTGGCTTCCTCGAGGGATTTCTCTCCGAGACGAACTGGGAACAACAGATGGCGCGGCCCCGCGCGAAACGCGTCCCCGATGAGCTCAACGATTACGCCGTCGCCACCGGTGCCATCCGAAAAGCGTGGGCGCACAAGCGGCTCGGGGCGCAGAGTTACATCCACGGTGATCCGCACGTCGGGAACTTCTTCTTCGACTCCAAGGGAGGCGGCCTTCTCGACTTCCAACTGTTCACATCCGGGCATTGGGCTTCGGACGTGGTGTACGCGATGGGTAGTTCGATGGAGATCGAAGACCGGCGTCGTCACGAGCAGGATCTGCTGAAGCACTATCTCGACCAGATCGGGTCTCGTACGGGTGCCGCCCCTGCCTGGGACTCCGCCTGGTTCGATTACCGCAAGTTCGCGATCTGGGGGTTCGTCGCCGTACTGACCCCGGGCGATGGTATCCAGAGCGAAGAGTACAACACGGTGGTGGCAGAGCGACAAGCGATCGCTGCACTGGATCATGACTCGATTGCGCTGCTGCAGAAGGCGTTTTGACATGAAGGCAGCAGTGGTGTGATCGGGCTGCACTGAGCGAGCGGCGGCGTCCTGTATGCGGACCGGCTATGCAGAGATGTCGATGACAACCTTCCCGAACTGTCCGCCGCTTTCCAAATACGCGTGGGCTGCGGCGATCTCGTCCAGCGGATAGACACGGTCTACGACCGGGTGCAATTGGTGCGCGGTGAAGAACTCGAGCATCCGTGCGAAATCGTCCGGACTGCCCAAGGTGGTACCCAGAATCGAAACCTGCCGAAAATAGAGGCTCGATACGTCGAAATTGGCCGACTGCCCCGCGCGCGACCCGAAGACCGCGATCCGCCCGCCGGTCTTCGCGCAGGACAGTGCGTCGGACAACTCCGAGCCGACGCCGGTGATGATGACGTCGGCGCCTCCGCCGGTGATGTCGCGGACTGCTGCAGGCCAATCCGGGTCGGTGTAGAGGACACCACCGCGAGCGCCGATACTCCGCACGGTTTCGATCTTCTCGGTGGTCGACGACGTGACGTAGACGTCGGCGCCGCAGGCCACGGCGAAGAGGACTGCGAAAGTGGAGACTCCACTTCCCGCCCCGATCACGAGTACGGTCTCGCCCCGTTGTAGTGCGGCGCGGGAGAACACCGCACGATAGGCGGTCAGTCCGGCACATGGAAGCGCAGCAGCTTCGAGCCACGATAGGTGGGACGGCTTGGGATACAACGATGATTCCGGAACCGCCACCAGTTCGGCATAGGTGCCGTCGTCGGCGTCGCCGACGACCCCGAAGCCCGCATCGTGGCCGGCTTCGCGGTCTCCCCAGGCGAGTCCCGGATAGATGACCACCTCCTCACCGGTGTCTCGGCGTACACCGGCCCCGTCCATGCCGAGGATGCTCGGTAGTGCGAAGCCGCGCCCGGTGCGCCGCATGGCGATGTCGTGCCAGTTCAGGGAAGCGGCCTGTAGTTCGACGAGCGCCTCCCCGTCTTTGGGGATGGGATCTGCGACAGATTCGATCTGTAGTTCACTGTGCGCGCCCCACTTGCGCACCACTGCTGCCTTCATTGCGTTTGCGTATCCTCGTAGCCGGTGACGGGTGAATGCGAATTCCGGCCGTGTCAGACAGCTGACACCGCCGCGGGGGGAATCACACCGGCGGATGCGCCGAGGTGTTGGGCGGCGATATAGCCGTAGGTGGCGCCGGCGCCGAGAGTGATCCCCGGCCCGGGATAGCGGATTCCCATGACGGACGCACTGCTGTTGCCTGCCACGTACAAGTTCTCGATGACGTCGCCGTCCTGGTTGAGCACCCTGGCGTGCTCGTCTGACAGCAGGCCGCCGCTGGTGCCGACATCGCCTGGCCACAGTTGGACCGCGTAGTACGGCGGTCGGTCGAGTGGGCCGAGGTTCGGATTCGGCTTGTTGGACGGATCCCCGTAGTAGTTGTCGTACTCGGTGCTACCACGGCCGAAATCCTCGTCGAAACCGTTGTGTGCGAATCGGTTGAACCGTTCGACGGTGTTACGCAGTTCGTCGGCGGGCAGACCGCACCGGCGAGCGAGATCGTCGAGCGACCGCTCCTTGATGAGATAACCCTCTTTGATCCATGACCGCGGCGTGTATCCGCCGGGCATGCCACCGAACATGTATCGCCGCCGGTGGCGAGAGTCGATGATCAGCCATGAGGGGACGGCCCCGACCGTTTGGTCTCGACTCACCATGTTCCTGCCGAAGTCTGAGTACGACTCCGACTCGTTGGCGAACCGCTTGCCGGATTGATCGACGATGATGCTGCCCGGATGCGAGCGTTCCCACACCACGAAGTCGCGCCGTCCGCTCGGGGACAGCATGACGGGAATCCACCACGCACCTTCCATGTTCGCGATGGCGGCGCCGATCTTCATACCTGCGATGATGCTGTCGCCCGTGTCGAATGGGGGTGCGGCGCTCCAGTCGGCTCCGACCGGTTGGTACTGGCGTCGCATCTCTTCGTTGCGGGCGAATCCACCGCCTGCCAGAATCACGCCGTGCCGGGCGAAGATACGTTTGAGCCGCCCCCCGGTTTCGACGACCACTCCGACGACTCTGCCGTTTTCCTCGATGAGTTCACGGAGGGCCGTGTTGCGGTGGATGCTGACGTCGAGTCGTTGGGAGATCAAGCCCAACTGGCCTATGAGCGATTGTCCCATTCCGACGAGACGCTGGTTGGCCATCAGTCCCATTACCGCTCGTCCAGCGGTCTGTGCGCCGACCCGCAAACCGCGCAGAGTTCGGAACCCGACCACGAGCGCGGCGATATCGCCGCTCTGTAGCGGGATGGGCGGGATGGTCTCTGGCCGACGCATGGTGTCGGCCGCCGCGCCCAATCGCCGGAGGTTGAAGAGCTCACCTTCGAGCATCCGGCCCACCTTGGCGCCACCGAGATCACTGTGGTAGTCGGGCCAGCGGGTCGCCCGGCGCCACTTGAATCCGTGCTGGGACAGTAAGCGCGTCATGCGCGGCGCGTTGACGGCGTAGGCCCGGCGACGCTCGGGTGAACTCTCTGGGCCGGTGTCGCCAAGGACGTTCTGCAGGTACTCGAGGGCTTCGTCTACCGAGTCCGTCACGCCGTCGGCGATCATCAGGTCGTTGGCCGGGATCCATACTCCGCCCGCTGACATGGCGCTCGTACCGCCCCAGACCTCGGCGGACTCGATGACCATCGGTGTGAGGCCAAGCGATGCCGCGGTGATGGCGGCAGTCAGTCCCGACACTCCGCTTCCGATGATGATGACGTCGTCGCCTGCGTCCCAGTCCGTCACTTTCCGTCTCCCTCACATGGCGCCATCGACCTTGCAGTAGTAGTAGCGCAAATAATAGCTACTTCCAAAGCGATAGTTACTCTCTTTTCGGTGATTGCTTTACTTGCGGTTATGATGACGGCATGGTGGCGGACGTCAAACCGCGTACTCCGCAAGCGCGACGGGACCGCCGGCGGATGCGCACGCAACGTGCATTCGGTGAGGCGGCGATTCGGTTGTTCACCGATCACGGATTCGCGTCTACCACGGTCGAGGACATCGCCGAAGCCGCCGACTACTCCGTGAGCAGTTTCTTTCGGCTCTTCGCCAAGAAGGAAGACGTCGTCTTCTTCGACGTTCCCGACAAGCTCGAGGACCTGCGGCGCGCGGTGGAAGCCGAGGATCCCTCTGCAGCGGCACCGACCATTGCCGAGACGTTGTTGCAGAACGCACGGGAATGGGATGCCGAGGAAGGATCCATCACGCTCGCCCGCTTCCGGTTGTTCCACCAAGAGCCGGCACTTCGCAGCCGCTATCTGGAGTATTGTGGGGAGTGGGAGGACGTCTTGACCGAATTGTTCCTTCGCGAGGGGCGTGGTCGATCCGCGGATGAGATCGCGGCTCGTATGCGGGCGGCCGCGATCGTGAGTGCTTTTCGGGTGGCCATGAATACGTTCATGGCTTATGGCGGTTCGCTGGTCGCGCACCTTTCGAGTGCCTATCGGTGCCTTGAAGCACCCCTGCTCACTTCAGGAGCGGTGACGTCCGACGCCGTAACCGTTCGGCGTAACCGCGTCGCCGTCTCGAAAACTACTTCACGGTGAGGAGATATCCCGCCGACAGCCGCTCTAGTGCGTTGAGGAACTGACCATCTCGTGCGCCGGCGCTGGTGATCGCCTCCCGCAGCCTTTTGACGGTCGGCGTGTCGTCGCCGGCTTCGGCGAGGCGGGATTCGCGGTGCTCCCTCGACGACCGGTACAAGGCGCTGCCCAAGGTCAATCCGAACAGTGCGGTGAGAAACTCGGCGGCCTCGGCATCGCCGAAACCGTGGCGCTGAGCCAGCACCAGCACCCTTTCCCCGAGATGCCGGGCTACTTCGCCTTCCAAGGGGCGCGCGGCCATCGCCGCGGCAAGTCCCGGCTGTTCGACGGCCAATCGGTACATTGCACCAAAACAGCTGCGGACCTCGGCGATCAGATCGCCGCTCGGATCGACCCTGGGCAGGGCCCGAAGCGCTTCGTCGACGACGAGATCGAGGAGCGCCTCCTTATTGGGCAGGTGACGGTACAGCGCCATTGGAGTGACATCGAGTGTGGTCGCCAGGCGACGCATGGAGAGATTCTCGAAGCCTTCGGCGGCGGCCAGGTCCACAGCTGCAGCCACGACGGTGGCCCTGTCCAAGCCTGCGCTGCGCACAGAATTCTCCTTCTCCTCACGGCGGCATGCAACTACCAGATGGCCGACCACGATACTTGCTCACCAATGCCGTGCACGGTTTCAGGGCCCGGCGTTGGGTTCCCTGGAGTACGTGGCGAATTTTTCGTCAAACCGTGACGTCAACTGGTATACCCCGTATACTTGCCACAGTGCGCCGGGACTTCGTCCCACGGATTTTCTGTCGCGGCAACGTCATTCGTTTAATCTCCGGCCGGGCTCTACGCCCGTGTGATTGAGAGGAATGCTGGAAAAATGGCACTTCTGAACAAACTCGACCCGCGGTTGGTTGCCGAGCAACTTGCCGACTGGTTACCCGCCGGGTTGGGCGTGCCCGCCCCGGTCGAGGTGGATGACATCCAGATGCCCACCGCCAGTGGAATGTCCAGTGAGACCATCCTTTTCGAGGCCCGCTGGGAGGAAGCCGGGGAGTCGGTCAGCCGCGGCATGGTGGCGCGCATCCCGCCCCGCGGCCAGGGGCTGTTCCCTGAGTACGACATCGCGCGCGAGGGTCGAATCATGTCTGCGATCGGGAGGCTGTCCGGCGCGGCGGTGCCTGCGGTCCTGGCCGCCGAGCTGGACGGTGCGGTGCTGGGTGCGCCGTTCCTGCTGCTGGAGCGGGTGTACGGATCGGTTCCCAGCGATGACCCTCCGTTCGTGACCGGCGGCTGGGTGGTCGATCTAGATGCGCGGCAACGGAACACGATGTACGACAATGCCCTGCAGGCGATCGCTCAGATCCAGACCGTCGACCCGGTCGAGGCCGGTCTGACGGACCTGCGCCGCGAGGCGCCCGGCGATACCGCGCTCACCCGTGACTTCGCCTACTGGGAGCAGTTCTACGCATGGGCGGTGCGTGACCGGACCAGCCCGACGATTGATGCGGCCTTCACGATTCTGCGAGCACAGGTCCCCGACGGGCACCAGCAGGAGGTGGTGTCCTGGGGTGATGCCAGGCTGGGTAATCTCATGTTCGGCGACGACCAACGCGTCACCGGGGTTTTCGACTGGGAGATCGCGACGTTGGGGCCGCGTGAGGTCGATCTGGGCTACTTCTTGTTCTTCGATCGGATGTACGCATCGGGATTGGGGTTGCCGCGGCTCGACGGGTTCCCGGAACGTGCCGCTGCGATCGGCCGTTTCGAGGAACTGACGAACACCACCGTGTCGAATATCGACTGGTATGAGGCGTACGGCGCCTTGCGCGGCGCGATTCTGCTCATGCGGGTCGGCAATCTGATGATCGACCTCGGGTTGCTACCACCCGACGCTGAGATGCCGTTGAACAATCCCGCAGCGCAGACCCTGGCCGCGCTGCTCGAGCTTCCGCCGCCCTCGGGCGCGGGCGGGTGGATCACCGGAAACCGGTGATCCACCGGAGGCTCGGCAAAGATCAGTACGCGACCGTGAACCGGCACCTGTGGTGCCGGGGATGGTCGATCTCATCGACGAATGCGATGGCGAAGTCGTCGCCGCTGATCGCCGAATTCCCCTGCTCATCGGTCAGCAGGATGTCGTGCCCCACACGGTAGTGACCGCGACGCTCGCCGCCCACGTGCGCGCCGAAAACCTTTGGGGGACTGACATAGAACCAGTCGATATCGTCGGCCGTCCCGCATAGCAGGTCGAGGAAGTCCATGTGCAGCCGGATGTCGCGGAGTTTCTCCGGCGGTGCCAGCGCTTCGAGCTGTGTGATCACCCGTTCGCTGCCCTCTTCTATCAAGAGGCTTCCGGCACCGCCGACCACGCCGATGCGAGCCCCGAAGCGGCGCGAGACGTCCACCAGGATCGGTACGGCGTCGGGCAGCGTGCGCCCCTGGGAATCGGGACCACTGGTGATCGCACTCACCACCACGTCGGCGTCATGGGTCAGATCGAGCACAGCCTCGTGGTCGTACAGCGAGCCTGTCGCATTCCGGACCGACTCAGTGGAGACCGTATCGGCTGCGGCATGGCCGTGCCGGGACACCGCTGTGACCCGATGCCCACGGCGGGCCGCTTCGGCCACGATGCGACTTCCGGCGTAGCCGGTGGCGCCGAATACCACAACCTGTGACATCGCCTGCTCCTATCCTGCGAGATCCGTAGCGCTGTAGCCGCTTTCGAGGCGGTGCTTCATTGCGGTGAGGAACTTCGCCGCGTCGGCGCCGTCGACAATGCGGTGGTCATAGGAGATCGACAGGTACGCCATCGGGCGTGCCTCGATTCGCAGCGGGCTGTGGGCGTCACGGACCGGGACGACGCGCTCGACCACCGCACCGGTACCGAGGATGCCGGTTTGGGGCTGGTTGATGATCGGGGTGTCGAACAGCGCACCGCGGCTGCCGGTGTTCGTGATCGTGAAGGTACCGCCGTTGAGTTCGTCGACGGTGATGGCGCCGGTGCGCACTCTGTCGGCCGAGTCGGCGATGGCACGCGCCAATTGGGCGATCCCCAGGTCGGAGGCGTCGCGGATCACCGGCACCATGAGCCCTTTGGGTCCTTCGACGGCGATGCCGAGATGGCACACGCCGTGGTAGGTCACCTCGGTGACCTCTGAGTTCAGCGATGCGTTGAGCATCCGATGCTCGGGTAGCGCCTCCAAAGCAGCCTTGGCGAAGAAGGGCAGGTAGGACAATTTGGTGCCGGTCCGCCTGGCGAACTCGTCCTTGTGTTCGGCGCGCAGTCGGCTGATCGACGACAGGTCGACCTCCAGCACGGTGGTGAGTTGTGCCGAGGTCTGCAGTGATTCGATCATGCGGCGGGCGATGGTGCGCCGGATCGGAGGCAGCTTCTCGGTGCTGCCCGCGAGGGTGACCGCCGCGGGCGGCGTGATCGATACCGCCGCGGGCGGTTCCGCGACGGGCTGCGCTTGAACCGGCGGCGCCGCGGGCGGTTCCGCCACGGGCGTCGGGGCCGGTTCAGGTACTACCGGTGTGGACGCCGCACCGACGATCACGGCCAGTGCGCCCCCGACCTCGACCGCCTCGTCCTCCTCGACGAGGATCTCGCGCAGGGTCCCGCTGTGCGGGGCGACGATCTCGGTGTCGACCTTGTCGGTGGCCACCTCGAGTAGGGGCTCGTCTGCCTCGACGAAATCACCGGTGTTCTTCAGCCAGCGGGTGACGGTGGCCTGGTCGACGCCGTCACCGAGCTGGGGGAGATACACCCGCGGGTCGATGTCGGTCTCGGGGATCGGGGTGGCAGTGCTCATCGGTGTGCAGTTGTCCATTCGGGTCGTTGTCGGGCTCATTCGGTGATGTCGAGGGCCGCTCGCACGATGCTGTCGGTGTCGATGCCGTGATAGCGGTAGACGTCCTCCAGGCTTCCGGCCTGCCCGAAGCCCGAGACTCCGAGAGTGGTCAACCGGACCTGGTTGATGTTGGACAGGAACGCCAGGGTGTGCGGGTGCCCGTCGAGGACGGTCACCATCGGATACGCACGGTCAGCCGGGAAGAGCTGATCGAGGATCCAGGTGTCGGCCGACCGCCGGCCCTGGCGGGCCTGCCACGCCTCGAACAGCAACCCCGGGCTGGTCACGCAGATGACGTCGGCCGGAATACCCACTTGCTCCAGGCGATCTGCCGCGGTGAGCGCTTCGGTCACCATGGTGCCCATCGCGACGATGGTGACCTTCGCATAGTCGTGCCGGCGCAACGGATAGCCGCCCGCGATCACCTGGCGCCGACGCCGCTCACGGGCTGCGGGGTCCGCCGGCACCGCGGCCAGCGCCTGGTCGACCGGACGGGTCGACAACCGCAGATACGCCGAGGTCCCGTCGGGACGTCCGAGCCGGGCGATGCTGGCCAGCATGGTCCATTCGACGTCGATCGCGAAAGCCGGTTCATAACTGATGCACCCGGGTTGTTCCAGACCGATCGACGGCGTCTTGATGGACTGGTGTGCGCCACCCTCGGCGGCCAGGCTCACCCCGGACGGGGTGCCGACCAGAATGGACTGCCCGCCGGCGTAGATCCCGAAGGACCACGGCTCAAGTGCGCGTTCGACGAACGGGTCGTAGAGCACACCGATCGGGAACAACGGTTCCCCCCAACGGCTCCAGGTGGCGCCCAGCTCGCCGATGAGGCCCACGAGGTTGGTCTCGGCGATTCCGAGTTCCATGTGCTGGCCGCTGGGGCGCTCGTTCCAGTGCATCAAGGTCTGGGCGTCGTCGGCGAACCAGTTGAGACGTTCGCTGGCCGACCACACCCCGACCTTGTTCACCCAGCCGGCCAGGTTGGTGGTGGAGCTGACGTCGGGGCTCACCGTGACCACCCGCTTGGCGGCCTCGGGCGCCTCTCGGGTGAGATCCAGGAGCAGGCGGCCCAATGCGGCCTGGGTGGTGGAGGTGCCCTTGGGGGTGCGTCCGATGTCGGTGGGCACCGCCGGTAGCGCGGACGCGGGAACGGGCTCGCGCCGCAGCCGGGCGGCAGTCTCCGCGCACAGCTTGCCCATCGCGCTGTCGGTGTCGAAACGCTGCCACGGATCTGTGGTGTCCATGCCGAGTTTGGCGGCCACCTCGGCATATTCGTCGTTGCTGAGCAATGCCGAGTGGTTCTGCGGGTGTCCTTCGGTGGGCAGCCCGTAACCCTTGATGGTGTAGGCGATGATCACGGTGGGGCGGGTGTCGTCGATCTGCTGGTATGCCTCGGTCAGGCTCGCCAGGTCGTGACCGCCGAGGTTGCGGATCGCCGCGGTCAGCGTCGCATCGTCGAGTGTCGCGATGAGCGCGGATATCTCACCGCTGCGCGGCCCGTCGCCGGGGAGCCGCCGCCGGATCTCGTCGGCATCGCAACGCAGCAGCCGCTGATACTCGGGATTCGGCATCTCGATGATGCGCTGGCGCAACGCGTCGCCGCTCGGGCGCGCGAAGAGCGATTCGAGCAGCCGACCGAACTTGACGGTGATCACCTGCCAGCCGGCCGCCTCGAACATCACCTCCAACCGGCGGGCGGCGATGTTCGGCACGACGCGGTCCAGCGACTGACGATTGAGGTCCACGATCCAGACCACCTCGCCCAGTTCGGCGATTCCCGGATCGAGGATCGCTTCCCACACCGCACCCTCGTCGAGTTCGGCATCGCCGACCAGGGAGTACTGGCGTCCCCGTCCGCCGGCGCCCAGATGCGCGTTCACATAACGGCGGGCCATCGCGCCCCAGATCGGGGCGGTGGCGCCGATGCCGACGGATCCGGTCGAATAGTCCACCGGGTCAGGGTCTTTCGACCGGCTCGGATAGGACTGCAGACCGCCGAACTCACGCAGGGTCGTCATGTGCTTCTCGTCGAGGGCGCCGAGCAGATAGTTGATGCTGTGCAGCACCGGCGAGGCGTGGGGTTTCACCGACACGCGGTCACCGGACTGCAACTGCTGGAACCACAGTGAGGTCATGATGGCCACCATCGAGGCGCTCGAGGCCTGGTGCCCACCCACTTTGAGCCCCGAAGGGTTGGGGCGCACCCGGTTCGCGTGATGGACCATCGACGTGGACAGCCACAGCACGCGATCGGCGATGGCTTCGAGTGCATTCAGGTCGTCGATCGCCGGAGCGTTTTCGACGGAAATGGTGGAGTTCAATGTGACCTACCAAGGTTGAGTGCGCAGATAGATCATTGAAGTGCAGCACCGTGCCTATAGTGTGGCAAGAGTCGGCGTTGATTGTGCGCATATTGCGCACCGGAGCGACGGTGTGGGGGAGGAAGGCGAGCAGAATGCCCATCGCGGATCGCGTCATCGACAGCATCGATGCGCGCATATTGCGCGCTCTGGTCAAGGATCCCCGCGCGACAGTGGTGGCGTTGGCGGAGGCGACCGGCCTGGCGAGGAACACGGTTCATGCGCGGCTGGGGAGCCTCGAAGCCGACGGTGTGTTGCAGTCACTGGAGCGGCGTATCGATCCGGCTGCGCTCGGATACCCGTTGACCGCGTTCATCATGGTGACCGTCACGCAACGCAAACTGCGCGCGATCGGCGAAGCCCTCGAGAGTGTCCCCGAAGTGCTCGAAGTGCACGGACTCAGTGGCGTCACCGACCTGCTGGTGCACATCGTCGCGCGTGATGCCGACGATCTGTACCGCGTCGCCGGGCAGATCCTCGACATCGACGGGGTCGAGAAGACCACCACCGGCCTGGTGATGCGTCGTCTCGTCGATTACCGGCTGGGCCCGCTGCTCGCTGAGCGCTGATTCGCGCCGACGCTCCTTCAGGTGTCGGCGGCGGTCGTGGCCATTGCCAGTGACGTCAGCACGAAGCGCTGGATCATGCTGCGTTCGTCGTCGGGAGGTATGTTGCGCCGCAGGATCATCGACGCGTAGACGGTGTGCAACCAGTCTGCGAGATCGCGGTTCGACAGGTCGGTTCGCAGGACGCCGGTCGACCGGCCGTGCTCCAGCCACGGGCGCCAGAACTGGATCGCCCGGTCGACCAGTTCCGGCGACCACAGTGCGTCGTGCAGGGTGACCGGGCTGGCGTCGCCGAGCAGTGCCGCGAGCTCGGGGTCGTTGCGCAGCGTTTCGATGATCTGCACAGAGACGTCGACGAATGCGTCGCTGAAGGACGCCGACGGAGTGTCGGCTGCGGCGACGTCGGCGATCTCGGTGATCCGTTCGACGGCCGCGGCGAGGATCAGCTCGCGGCGGTCGAAGAACACCTTGTAGACGAGCTGGCGTGAGCAATCGGCGCGCCGTGCGACGTCGCTCATCGTGACCCCGCGAACTCCCTTGCTGCGAAACAACTCCCGCGCACCGGCCAGGATGCGCGTGCGGATCGCGGTGCGCGGTGAATCGATCGCCACCGCCGCAGCCTATCGCGGGGGCAACGGCCATTGACAAAAGTATGCCAGTGATGTCGAATACGGCTCGTTGGTTACAAATTGTGCTGTTTGTCACCCCAGGGAGGAAATGTGACAACCACCCGGAAGGCCGAGGATTCCAGGAGTCCTGTCTCCGAGCCCGGTACGGCTGCGCCGCCGCCGCTCGGGCGACAAGGACCGGCGACGTTCCTCGCACTGGTCGGTGTCCTGTGGTTCACCGTGGCGGCCATCGTCGTCGTGCGGTGGGTGACGTCGGGGGAGTACTTCACCCCGGCGCCCAAGATCGGCCCGGACGTCATGGAGGACTGGCGTCTGATCGCACTGCGAATTTTCGAGGCGATCAGCCTGGCGGTGCTCGCAGCCTTCGTGTGGTACTGCGTGGTGAAGCCGCTGCGGACCACCGGAAAGCTCGGCCTTGACGGCAAATTCGTCATCGGCGGGCTGATCTGCTTCGTCGCCGACGGGTTCCTCAACGTGCACGAATACCTGTTCGCGTGGAACAGCGAGAACGTCAACCGTGGCGTGTGGGTGCAGTTCCTCCCGTTCCACAGTGCCGACGCGCCGACGCGCTACGCGGAGTCGCTGATCTGGGGCCCGCCGATGTACGTCTACTTCGCCGCCGGTGTGGCCATCGTGGCGTGCCATGAGGCCAAGCGGGTCCGGCGTCGGTGGCCCAACATCACGAAGTTCCGGCTGTTCGTCGCCATCTTCGTCTTCGAGTTCCTGTTCGACTTCATCCTCGAGAACATCATCATCCGCACGACGCACGCTTATGCGTATGCAAAGACCTATGAGCCGCTGACCCTGTGGGCCGGCGAGGTGCACCAGTTCCCGATCTACGAGTCGATTCTGGTGGCCTGTGTCGGATGCATGTTCACCTGGGCGCGACTGGAGGCCGAGGAGCGACCGGTCGGGGAGTCCCCCATCGAAGTCGGGGTGCATCTGTGGCGCCCCAGGCTGCAGCCTCATGTGCGCAACTTCGCGGTGCTCGGGTTCTGCATGCTGACACTGGTGTTCCTGTATCACCTTCCGTTCAACTGGTTCGGGATCATCGGAACCTCGTACGCCGATCTGCCCAGTTATCTGCTGCCCGGCCAGTGATCCGTCCGGTGATCTGTCGGCCTTCGTGAAGGCCCTCCTCGTGCGTGACGCAGTGGCGATTCTGCCCGCGGTTCTCCGCCGTGGCGTCACGCACGAGGAGCCGGCTCCTATGCCGCGTCGGCCAAGGCCTCGACCATGGTCGGAGTCACCTGCAGCACCGCGGCAGTCGGGATGTCGTAGAACAGCCCGATCACCTCGACGTCGCGGACCAGCGGATGCTCCCGCAGGGTCTGGACCTGTACCGCGATGTTGACCATGGCGAGCTGGTCGACGACGCCGAAGCCCGCGGCGGCAGCTGATCGTGCCACCGCATGGTTGCCGCCGTCGAACGCCTCGAGCGTCCGCTGCCCCTCGGACAGCCACGCCTTCAAGTGCTCATCGCCGGCGTTGCGTGGTGGTGCGTCGTTGAGCAGGGCGTTCATCGCCCCGCAACTGGAGTGCCCGCACACCACGACCGATCTGACGTGCAGACGGTCCACGGCGAACGCGATCGCGGCCTCCATCGACGCATCGGCCTGCCCGGCCGGGATCAGGTTCCCGACGTTGCGGACCGTGAACAGGTCCCCGGGCCCGCTGCTGGTGATGACGTTGGGCACGATGCGCGAATCGGTGCATGTGATAAACAGTGTCTCGGGCCGCTGTGCGTGGGCGAGTTCCTGCATGTGCGGCCGCAGCACCGGCGCGGTCCGCCGATGGTAGGCCGCCAGGCCGTGCAGCACCGACGTCGAGTCGTTGCTCTGGTGCCAGGTGCTCCACGGCACGACGCCCGACCGCTTGTCGAACGGCGTGAAGCCGCGGACCGGCGGGCCGCTCACCGCGCTGACGAGTTCGACCGGGCCGACGTCGTGGACGTCGACCGTGCCGCCGGTGGCGAGGTGTTGACGACGCCATTCGTCGAGGGTCTCGTGTGCCGCGTGGTCGAGGAAGTCGACGGACAGTTCGACGGTGACCTGCATGCCCGCGGGCACCGAGGCCAGCGCGCCGGCCAGCTTGGGCAGCGACAGAAATGTGCACGAGCCTTCGACGGTGACGCGCCACGCGTCTGGGCCGCTGGGCTCGGCGACGATCTTCGCGCGGACCACCCGCCACCCGGTCAGCGCGATTGCGAGGGCGAGGCCGATCAGCACGCCCTCCAGGAGGTTGAGGAACACCACGCCGGCAAGCGTCACCCCGTACACCGCGAGATCGCCGGTGCGCGTGGCAGTTTAGATGTGAGCACGTTTCACCAGCTGGCAGCCGACGACGACCAGCAGCCCGGCCAATGCCGCTGTGGGGATCAGCTGGATCAGCCCGGCGAAGGGCAGCGCGAACATGAGCAACCACACGCCGTGCAGGATTGCCGACGCGCGGGTGCGTGCCCCCGCCGCGACATTGGCGGAACTGCGCACGATCAAACCCGTGACCGGCAGACCGCCGACCGCACCCGAGGCCATGTTGGCCGCGCCCTGGCCGATCATCTCGCGGTCGAGATGAGTACGCGGACCGGTGTGCATGCGGTCGACGGACACCGCCGACAGCAGACTCTCCACGCTGGCGATCAGCGCGACCGTCAGCACACCTGTGGCGAATGCGCCCCAGTTGCCGTCGGGCAGGCTCGGCAGTGCGATCGCGTCGAGCAGGGAGCCGTCGAACCGGATCCGGCTGACCTCCCACGGAAGCAGAACACTCATCACCGTCACACCTGCCACGGCCACGAGTGGCCCGGGAACGCGGCGGACCGGTGCCGGCATCTGCCGCCATCCCACGAGAATCGCGATGACGAGCGCACCGAGGAGCAGACCCGCCCACTGGATCGCGCCCAGCCGCTCGGGCAGCTCGGTGAGATTGGCCCACGCGGAGGAACTGGCCTCCCCGCCGAGCAGGACGTGCACCTGCTGCAGCGCGATGGTGACGCCGATCCCCGCGAGCATCGCGTGCACGACGACGGGTGAGATGGCCAGCGCTGCCCGCGCCACCCGGCTCATCCCGAGCAGCACCTGCACGAGGCCCGCGGCCACGGTGATCGCACACGTGACGGCCCAGCCGAACTGCGCCACCAGTCCCGCGACGATCACGGTGAGCCCGGCGGCCGGACCGCTGACCTGAAGTGGGGAGCCGCCGAGCGCGCCGGCGACGATGCCGCCGACGACGGCGGCGATCAGGCCGGCCAGTACCGGCGCCCCGGACGCCACCGCGATGCCCAGCGACAACGGCAACGCCACCAGGAACACCACCAGCGACGCCGGCACGTCGTAACGCATCACCGCCTTGGCCCGCTGATGAAGGGTTTGCTGCTGCATGTCGAACTCCTGTCGAGAAGGGAGCGGCCAACGCCGGCATCGTCGCCGGACTGAATGATGATGCGACATCGTTGTCAGTGAAAGATGTTGTGAGACAGTGATATACATATCGACAAGCGTCACGCTTCCGCGAACACTGATCAATCACCAAGTGCGAGAGTATTTATCGTGTTCTGACAAGGTCAAGGAACGCGGGCCGACGCATAGAGAACGCAAATCTTTTCCGGCTGGAGCGCGCCGAAACGCAGACCTGGCGCAATCTATTCCCTGTCACCGGTACGCAATATTGACGTAGGTGGTTGGAAATTATTGCGTCGCAACAATTCTGATGCAGCCAACAAAGTGATCATGAAGTGACGTGCGTCATAGTTGCCGCCGACAGGGCCATACCTGAGAAGACGCTATGAACTTGGTGACAACGTGCTGCGCGCTGAGCACAATGGGCATATGGCGGCCCTCTCGGTATCCGAGCATTCTCCGCGACCGCGTCAGGCCATCCTCGGGCAGTTGCCGCGCATCCAGCGTGCCGACGGATCACCGATCCGGGTGTTGCTGGTCGATGACGAACCGGCACTGACCAATCTGGTGACGATGGCGTTGCGCTACGAGGGCTGGGCCGTGGATGTCGCGCACAACGGGCGCGACGCGGTGGTCAAGTTCAACGAAATCGACCCTGACGTCGTCGTTCTCGACATCATGCTGCCCGACGTGGACGGCATGCAGGTGCTGCAGCGGGTGCGCCAGTCCAGCGGCTACACTCCCGCCTTGTGCCTCACCGCGCGAGATTCCGTGCTGGACAGGGTTTCTGGTTTGACAGCCGGTGCCGACGACTACATGACCAAGCCGTTCAGTTTGGAAGAGTTGGTGGCCCGGCTGCGGGGGCTCCTTCGGCGTTCCTCGCACACCGCACCGCCTGCCCATGAGGTGCTCAAAGTCGGCGACATGGTGCTCGACAACGCGAGCCGCGGTGTCACCCGCGGTGGTGAGCCGATCACGTTGACCGTCACCGAGTTCGAGTTGTTGCGATATCTCATGCGCAACCCACGACGGGCATTGGGCCGAGCCGAGATCCTCGACCGGGTGTGGAACTACGGGTTCGGTGGCAAGACCAGCGTGGTGGATCTCTACATCTCCTATCTGCGCAAGAAGATCGACGCCGGACGCGATCCGATGATCCACACGATTCGCGGAGTGGGGTACATGTTGCGGCCGCCGACTGAGCCCAACTGAGCCCAACTGAGCCCGACTGCGTCGAATCCGACGCGCGCCGAGACCGACGACGTCGCGGTGTCTGCACCCACGCATCGGTGGGTGACATCGGTGCCCGACGACCCGGTCTGGGTGCATGGCGACCGGACGCGCTGCACCGGGGTGTCCAGCAATCTGATGACCCACACGCACGCATCCACACCACGTTGGCGCTCGCCGCAACCGGCGAATTCGTCGAACTCATCGCCGCCGACAATGGCCGGGAAATTGGATCCTGAAATTATTCCCAATCTGTTGGGTCGATTTGTCCGCGCCGACACGGGCTCGCTCGCGAGAGTCTCACAGCGCAGGACTGGCGATCGTGGCGTCGATCGTGCATGATCACATCGGTTCTGCCCGTGCGGATTCCGAGATAAGGGCGACAGCGTCTCCCGTTGGCGAAGGTCGGGGAAGCGGCCCGCTCAAACGTATGAATTCCCTATGACTCTCATGTCGAATTGAAATGTTTGGTTCCGCTATGAACTCCTGGCCCCCAGCTAATTGCCTTCATACGCTGAAATCACATTCAGCCAGAAAAGAAAGGCAATTCCGATGCGAACCACAATCATCGCCACAGTTACCGCAGGTCTCGCCATGGCCGGCATGGCACTCGCCGGCGGTGCCGCGGCCGCACCCACAGGCGACACGTCGGCAGACCAGACCATCCGGCAACTGCAGTCCGAGGGCTACCGCGTCATCCAGACCAGGGTGGGCAACAAATCGAGCGCCAACTGCTCGGTGAGCGCGGTCCGGCCGGGTCGTGACGTCACCGAACTGAGGGAGTCGACGCGCGGCAACACCGAGGAGTTCGTCCGCTACACGACCGTGTACGTCGACCTCAAATGCGACTGACACGAGACCGCTGGCCCGGCGCATGGGGCCGGGTTAGGGTAGCGGCGTGCTGAGCAGACTGCTGGTTGGACTGGCAAGCGCCGCGGGGGCGGCAGTGATGAGCGTTCCTGGCGTCGCCGCGGCTGATCCGCAGGCCGATCCACCGCCACCCACGGTTCCCGACGTCAACGCGTATCCGCCGGTCAAGACCTCGGAGTACGCCGTGATGGACAACAACTGGTACGCCTTCAGCATCGGCGAAGGCATCACGTGCGTCCTGCAGCGCACCGGCAGCTACGGGTGCAGCGGGCCCATCCCCGCCGCACCCAACGGCGCCAACCTGGTCAGCGGCGGTCCGGGCGTGCCCGGCTTCGCGAGCTCGCCCGCACCGGTGTTCGCCGTCGTCAGCGACGCCAAGCCGCTGCCGCCGAACACCCGCCTGAGCTATCAGACGATCAGCTGCGGCTTCGATGGCGTGACGACGGCGTGCATCGATGGACGCAACCAGGCGGGCTTCGTGATCAGCCCGACCGGAAGCTTCGTCATCGGTCAGCAGGAATCGGATTTCAAGCCGACCTTCCAGATCGGCTGAGTCAGCCGATCCCTTCGAGCGTCTCGACGTCGCTCGTGCCGATGTTGGCGACGACGTGCGGTGACCGCCTGCGCAGGATCAAGTACCACGCCAGTGCCGCGGCGACGGTGAGGATGAACAGCCACGGGATGACGTTGAGCGGGTAGGGCGGAACCGGATAGACGTTGGCGTAGAACACATATGCCATCGACACGATCGCGACGATCGCGGCAGGCCACACGAGGGGGACCCGTGCGTTGATGCTGCGCAGGTACACCACGGCGGCGAGCGCGGCCGCGGCGTAGGCGACCATGTAGCCATATGTGCCGTAGGTGTCCACCCAGGTGACGACGTCCATCGGCGCGACGTCGCGCAGGTACATCACCACCGGGACGGCGATGACCAGCGGTGCAACGGTGATCAGTGCCCGGTGCGGCGTCAGATGCGTGGGATGGGTGCGCCCGATCGCCGACGGCACGACACCCTCCTTGCCCATGACGTACAGGATTCGACCGATCACATTCATGGGAGCGACGACCACCGCGAAGAACGACGCGGCGATTCCGAAGTTCAGGATGGGGTTGAACCAGGTGGGCATTCCGACGAGCGTCGCGATGTCGTCGAGCGGCTGCGCGGATTCTCCGAGCGCAGGTCCCAGCGCGGCGACCTGCGTGTAGGCGGCGAACACGTACAGGACGCCGACGCCTGCCGCGCTCCACATGATCGCGCGGGGTACGGCGCGGTACGGATCCTTGGCCTCGCGGGCGAGGGCGTCGGCGCTGGAGAACCCGACGAACCCGAGGATCGCCAGCACCATGCCGACGACGATCCCGGACGGTTTCACATCGCTCAGCCGGAACTGGTCGGCGTCGAACGCGTCGGGGCCGAGGTGTACCAGCGTGACCACCAGCAGCACCGTGATGATGGAGACCGAGACAAGTTCCAGCACAAGGGAAATACGCGCCGACAGTCTGATTCCCCGGATCGTGAACAGGGTCGCCAACGATCCGAGCACGATGGCGAGCACGATCTGCGCGGCAAGGCCACCGACTGCCAGGCCGAGCTGGTTGAGCAGGGTTGCGGTGTAGGCGACCGCCCCGCTCAGGGATCCGGCCGCGATGCCGAAGCATCCGATCAGCAGGCTCACACCGGTCAGGTATGCACCGAACGGGCCCAAAGCGGTTGCGGCGTAACTGTAGAGCGAACCCGCAGACGACCGGCGCTTGGCGAACTGGGAGATGCAGTAGCCCACCGACAGGATCACGACGGTGGCAAGCGCGAACGAGATCCAGGTACCGCCGCTGGCGGTGGTGTAGATCGCCGCGGCGGTGAATGCGATGACGGCGCTCGGTGCGATGTTGGCGATGGCCTGGGCGGCGAGTTCACCGCCGCCCATCACACCGCGGCGCAGTCCGGCGTCGCCGGTTTCGGTCCGGGGACCGGTCTGAAGAGATTCGGACACAGTGGTTCTCGATTCTGGTCAGGCGGAGGGGATGAGGAGTTGGCGCAGCGCGTGTCCGGCGGCGAGATCGTCGAGTGCGGCGGCGGCCTCTTCGAGCGGCCGGCGTCCGGAGATCATCGAGGCAAGGTCGAGGTTTCCGGCCATGACCTCGTCGACCAGTGCGGGGATGTCGCGCTCGGGCACCGCTGAGCCGTAGTTGGACCCGAGGATGCGCTGGTCGGCCTCGGCGAGGGTCAGCGGGTCGAAGCTTGCGCGCTCGCCTTGCGGGGGCAGGCCCACGATGACCGCGGCTCCGCCGAGTCCCAGTGCGGCGATGGCCTGTTCGGTGGTGGCGATCTTGCCGATGGCGTCGAATACGTAGTCGTAGCCGTCGGGCAACACCTCCCGCATGGCGGCCACGACGTCGTCGGTGGCAGAGGCGTCCACGGCGTCGGTGGCGCCCAGCTTGCGGGCGAGCTCGAGCTTTTCGGCGACGACGTCGACGGCCACGATCCGCGATGCGCCGGCCAGTCGGGCGCCCTGTACACAGGCCAAACCGACTCCACCGCAACCGATCACCGCGACCGTCGAGCCGGGCTCGACTCCGGCGGTGTTGCGGACCGCGCCGACGCCGGTGGCGATTGCGCAACCCACGATCGCGATGTCCTCAAGGGGTGCGTCCTTGCGGACCTTGATCGCACCGTTGCGAGGCACGACGACCTGCTCGGCGTACGACGAGACCCCGAGGTAGTGGTGGACGGTGCCGCGCTCGTTCGACAACCGGGTGGTGCCGTCGTACAGCGTTCCCTTGACCGCGACGACCGAGGCGACAAGCGAGCACTGTGCGGGCCGCCCGGCCTTGCAGTAACGGCACTCTCCGCAGCCCGGCACCCAGCTCAACACGACGTGATCTCCCGGTTCGAGGTCATCGACCCCTTCACCGACCGCGGTGACCACGCCGGACCCCTCATGCCCCAGCACCACCGGGGCGGGTACGTCCCAGGCGCCGGTCGTGACATGCAGGTCGGAATGGCAGACACCCGCGGCGGCGATCTTCACCCGCACTTCGCCGGGTCGGGGATCTGCGAGTTCAACCGGCTCCACGGAGATGGTGCCGTCGAAAACTGCAGCTCGGATGCTCGTGGAGTGGGGACGGATGGTGTCAGGTGCGGGCACCGCATTGCCTTTCTGCTCCGGGGGCACTCACCGGTATCGTTCAGTGCCATAAAACAGCTCGAAGGTGTTTTATACCACTAAACAAGTGACCGTCAACACAGTGACGACGACGGATGAGGGTGCATTGACGACGGGCAGTACAGAGTCGGGGATGAGTCGCGCAGGCGCGAGGCTGCGGCAGTTCCGTCGCGAACGCGGGATGAGTCTGACCGACGTCGCGGCCAAAGCCGAGGTGACCAAGGGCTTCCTCAGCCTGGCCGAGCGGGGCATGACGAACGTCTCGGTCCCCGTGCTGATGCGCATATGCGACGCGCTCGGCATCGGCATCGGCGATCTCTTCGAGTATCCGGCCGCACCGATCGTCCGTAGCGGTGCCGGAGCACCACTGGAGATGGGCGGCCACGGCGTCCGCGAGGAGTTGCTCACCCCGAAGACCGAGCATCACGTCCAGGTCATGCGCACCGTCATGCGGCCGGGGGGAGGATCGGGCGGTGCCTATCGACTCGATGCCGCGACCATCGTCGCCTACGTGTTGCGGGGCGCGCTCAGCATCACCGTCGACGGCGAGACCGTCGTGCTCAACGTCGGTGACTGCCTGACCTTCGGCGCCAAGCAATTACACGACTGGCACAATCCGACGGCCGGGGAGGCTGAGGTGTTGTGGACCATCGCGCCCCCTGTCGGAGCCGAGGATTTCTGCGCCGCGGTGCGCGGCGGCTGAGCCCGAAACGCACAGCTCAGAACCCCGAGCTGTGCACCTCGTGGCCGGTCTTCTCGGCCATGAGTCCGCGGTAGGCCTCTTCGACGCTTGACCCGTGGTTGATCACGGCGTCGACCTCACGCGCGATCGGCATGTTCAGGCCGTACTGGTCGGCGAACTCCATGATGACGCTGGCGGCCTTGACGCCCTCGGCGACCTGGTTCATCGATGCGATGATCTCGTCGATCTTCTTACCCGCGCCGAGTTGTTCGCCGACGTGCCGGTTGCGGCTGCGCTGACTGGTGCAGGTGACGATGAGATCGCCCATGCCGGCCAGCCCGGCGAACGTGTCGCGATGCCCGCCCGCGGCCTCGCCCAGCTTCGCCATCTCGCGCACGGCGCGTGCCATCACCATGGCGCGCGTGTTCTCGCCGATGCCCAGCGAGTAACCCATGCCGACCGCGATCGCATAGACGTTCTTCAACGCACCGGCCATCTCGACGCCGATCACGTCGTCGGTGGTGTAGGTACGGAACCGCTTCGTGCGGAACAGCTCTGCGAGTTTCGCGGCCAGGTGCTGATCGGGCATGGCCAGCACCGCGGCCGCGGCGTAACCCTCGGCGACCTCACGGGCGATGTTCGGTCCGGCGAGGATACCGGCGGGGTGCCCGGGCAGCACCTCGTCGACGATCTGACTCATCCGTAGGTTGG
>Ga0180215_1000421_pt1 | contig 54678 bp, 42 predicted proteins | sample eDN3rd37CBELigBY_FD_128871 | JGI IMG/M metagenome (GOLD analysis project Ga0180215, IMG submission 128871) | Enriched backyard soil microbial communities from Emeryville, California, USA - eDNA 3rd pass 37_C BE-Lig BY (version 2) (version 2) | ecosystem: Environmental > Terrestrial > Soil >... | reverse complement strand
CGCCCGTATCCCACCCCACCGCGTCCCTCTCCCCTCCCCGTCCCGGCCTCCGCGCACCCCGCCAATGCGCCCGCGCCACGAACGCCGCCCCCTCACTCCACGATCACCTTCCCCGCCATCGTGTGATGCCCCAGCCCGCAATACTCGTGGCAGACCAGCAGGTACTCGCCGGCCTCACGGAAACGATACGTCAGCCGCGACACCTGCCCCGGGATCAGCATCAGATTCACACGCGTCCGCGCCACGCTCAGCCCATGTATCACATCCGTCGACGTCGCGACGAAAGTCACCTCCGCCCCCACCGGCACGCGGATCTCCGCCGGCTGGAAGACCCACGCCCGGCCGATCAGCACCACCTCGTACTGGTTCGGAGCGACCTCCCTCACCCCGGGCCGGTCGAAGGGCGGCGTCTCCGCTACCCGCGCCGGATCGATCCGCATCGAATCGTCCGGGAGATGCAGCCCCAGGTACGCCGAGGCGTAGAGCAACGCCCCGAGACACGAGAAGAGCAGTATCCCGGCCACGCTCAGGATCGCCTTCTCATAGGTATGGATCTTCATGGATCAGCGGTTGAGGAGTGTGATGTACATCATCGCCCAGAACCCGAAGATGAACATCAGGAAGAGGAGGGTGATCAGTAACGTACCCGTCACCGGCGGCTCCTCCGGCAACAGATCCGTCTGCTCTGGGTCGACCGAGCCGGTTGCCGGCTCGGTCGGTTCATCCTGACGCGACATCGCCGACCTCCCAGCCGGCGAGTCGCATGCTACCGCGCTTCGTCCGGCTCCAATCGATGCAGCACCCTGCCGATCCCGACCAGGAATCCGGCAAAGACCACCAGTGACCCGATTACCGAACCGATGCGCCTGAATCCGAGGTCGCCCTCCAGGAGATGGTTCAGATTCCCCCAGAGATACGCCACCAACGGTATCCCCAGCACGACGAGCACCCCGAAGAGCACCGTCAACCCGAGCAGCTTTGCACGATCTTCAGCAGCCATCGCCCTCACTCCAGATAGGACGGTTTGTCGACAACTCTATAAGTCACAGTCCCATCTAGAGATACCCCTGCACCGCCAGGGCGTGCCGGGTTGCACCCCCTACACGTCGAGCCGGTTTCTACGATTCGTTGGGGACGGGTTCGAGCAGCAAATGCCATGCCGGACAGCAGACCGGAATAGGTCGGGAACGACGTCGTCGACCACCCAGCTAGGAGGTGAGGAATCCATGAGGCCGCCGGGCACCGGCCAAAGGTGGAAGAGCGGCGCCAGACGCGCCCTTTCCGCGAGAGTGATACCAAGTTCGGCTATTCAGACATCGTTCCAGCACAGCACCGCCCTGAATCCCGAATGCCGAATCCCGAATCCCGTACCTACGCTCCAGGCACGATACAACCGTATTCGGTATGATATCGTATACTCTATTTCCTGACCCGTAGCGTAGGCGCGGGGTACTCCCCTGGAGCAGAGTCGTGCAGGAGGGAGCGGAGACCCCGCAGGGGCGGCACTAGCCGCCCCGAGGGGGAGGCCCCGTCTGGAGGACCCGAGGGGAAGGGTCGGGCGGGGGAGGCTCCGCGACCGGGCACCCGGAGCGAAAGGGGAGTACCCCGCGCCGGAGCGCTACCAGCCACCAACCAAACCGCAGAAAGAGCACCCCACCATAGAGCCCTCCCCGCCATCAACCGAAACGCAAGCAGAGCACCCCGCGCCGGAGCGTTGCCGGACGTGCCGCCCCTACCGCCGATCGAGCGTGAAGACCAGCACCAGCTCTCCCTGCACCGGATCGGGGAGCTGCTCGTTGCGGAACTCCGGTACCAGGTTCCTCAGCCGCGACAGCGAAACCGCGGTGTTGGCGTGATAGGTCAGCGTCATGCTCGTCTCGTCGAAGACGAGCTCCGCCCGCTGCGGTAGCAGCAGCTTCTGGGCATCGTCCTGCCGCTTGAAACGCAGCCGTAGCCCGTCGCTCCCGAAGAGGGTGTACTGCCCCTCGACCGCCTCGAACCGACCGGAGCCGGGGTCCCGGGTGACCGCCTGGAACGTGTAGTCGGTACGGCTCAATACCAGCTCGGGCCGGTCGGCCGGCGCGAATCGCTCCATGATGTCGACCTTGGGGAGCGACCCGTGCGGATCGAAGGTCAACGTCGCCAGGGTATAGACCCCGGCCACCTTGCTCCTGTCCCCTGACGGGCCGGTCGCATCGCTCCCCCCACAACCTAGCACCACCCCACAGAGGACCAGCGCCGCCAGCAAGATCCCTCTACGCATCATCCTCAATGCCTCGATCTCCAACACTCTGATACCGAGTTCGGCTATTCAGGCATCGTTCCAGCGCAGCACCACCCTGAATCCCGAATGCCGAATCCCGAATCCCGTACCTACGCTCCAGGCGCGAAACAGCCGTATTCGGTATGATATATCGCCCGGCACCGCCAGTCCTGGAATCCGCCACGAAGCGATCGCCCCGCCGGGATCCCCTCGCGGAAACCTCCACCCCATGCACGCCGGCCGGACCCGACCGGCGCCCCAGGCAGTACGAGCTCCCGTCCGCCGAACCCGCAACGTCCCTCGAAAGCAACGGGTTCGGAACGACGCCGGGAAGGCGGCTCCCTAGTCCCCCCTCCCTCGCTCCGAACCCGCTCGCACCTACGACGATGCGTGGCGCCCGCCGCACGACCCGCGCGGCGGACGCCCCGCACGATTACATGTGGATGACGCGACCGAGCGCCGCCATCGCCGCCTCCGCCACCGACTCCGACAGGGTCGGGTGCGGGTGCATCGCGTGGTGTAGCTCCTCGACCGTCGTCTCGAGGTGCCGGCCGAGGACGAACTCCGCGATCAGCTCGCTCGCCTGCGGCCCGACGATGTGCGCCCCCAGGAGCTCGCTGTAGCGCTTGTCACGCACGACCTTCACGAACCCCTCGGTCTCGCCCATCGTCCGCGCCCGGCCACTCGCGCTCCACGGGAAGACACCAACCTCGACGTCGTAACCGGCCCCCCGCGCCTTCTCCTCCGTCAACCCGACGGACGCCACCTCGGGGTGGCAGTAGGTCACGCTCGGGATGTTGTTGTAGTCGACGTGGGCGCTCGTGTTCCCGGCGATCACCTCCGCCGCCACGATCCCCTCGTGCGACGCCTTGTGCGCCAGGAGCGGGGGACGCGCGCAGTCGCCGATCGCGTAGATCCCCGGCACGTTCGTCCGCATCTGCGCGTCGACGACGATGAAGCCACGATCCGTCTTCACACCCGCGGCCTCCAGCCCGATCCCCTCGATGATCGGCGCCCGGCCGACCGCCGAGAGCACACGCTCGGCCTCGATCACCTCGGTGTTGCCATCCTTCAGCTTGACCGTGAGCTTGACGCCGTTCTTCCCGACATCCGCCTTCTCCAGCATCGCCCCGGTCAGTACCCGGATCCCACGCTTGGTGAACGCCTTCTCCACCACCGCCGAGCTGTCCTTGTCCTCCAGCGGCAGCACCCGGTCCATCGCCTCGATCACGGTGACCTTCGTCCCGAACGCGGAGAAGACATCCGCGAACTCCATCCCGATCGCGCCGGCACCGATCACCGCCAGCGTCGCGGGGGCCTCCGTCGCATAGACCGCATGGTCGGAGCTCCAGACACGGTCGCCGTCGATCTTCAGGATCGGGAGCGAACGGGGACGCGAGCCGGTCGCGATGATGATGTTCTTCGCCTGCAGGACCCGCTTCTCGCCCTTCCCCGCCGGCTTCTCATCGCCATGACCGGCGTTCTTCGCAGGGTCGACCTCGACCTTGCCACCACCCAGCAGCGTACCCCAACCCTGGATGTACTCGATCTTGTTCTTGCGGAAGAGGAAGGCGACGCCCTTCGAACCGGACTCCGAGACCTTCCCCGCCCGCTTCGACGCCTTGGCGATGTCGAGCTTCACATCGCCGACCTCGATCCCGAACTCGCCCAACCCGCCCTGCAGCGCGCGGGCATAGTGCGCCGACTCCAGCAGCGCCTTGGTCGGGATGCAACCCCAGTTGTTGCACACACCGCCCAGCTTCTGCGCCTCGACACACGCTACCTTCAAACCGAGCTGCGCCGCCCGGATCGCGGCCACATAACCACCCGGGCCGCCGCCGATCACCACTACGTCGAAAGTATTCTCCGCCACGCCTCACCTCGAGGTTGAATTATCTTGACCGATAGCCGCGCCCGACCCGGCGAGGTCACGCGCTGCGACAATTCCGTGTCCTTGGCCACGACTCACCCACGACCGGGGCCGCGTCCCGCTCGGTACCCCACGCCCCCGCGCGCCCCGCGTCGTGTTCCGACGAGCCGGAACCATATTACAGAGCGCGCGCCCCTACCACAACCGCCCAGCACGACGACGGGGCTCGCCCAGCGGCGAGCCCCATCCCCCCTGCCTACCGCAGGAACTCCCGCCGAGTGCGGCCGTCAGGCCAGCATCATCGTCGGCTCTTCCAGGTTGTCCTTCAACGTCTGGAGGAAACGCGCACCCAGCGCGCCGTCGATCACCCGATGGTCGCAGCTCATCGTCAGCCGCATCCGCGGACGCACCACCACCTCGCCCGCCTCGACCACCGGCTTCTCCTCCACCGCGCCGACCGCCAGGATCGCGGCCTCCGGCGGGTTGATGATCGCCGTGAACTCCTGGATCCCGAACATCCCCAGATTCGAGATCGAGAAGGTCGCACCGGTGTACTCCTCCGGCGCCAACTTCCGCTCCCGCGCCCGGGCGGCCAGCTCCCGCACCTCCTGCGAGATACGGGCGACACCCTTCCGGTCGGCATCCCGGATCACCGGGGTGATCAGACCATCCTCGATCGCCACCGCGACCCCGATGTGCACCCGGCGATACTGACGGATCACCGTCTCACCCCACGCGGCGTTCACCTCGGGGTGCCGCACCAGCGACGACGCGACCGCCTTGATCAACAGATCGTTGATCGAGACCTTCACGCCCTGCCCCTCGAGTCGACGGTTGATCTGCTCCCGGACGGCCAGCATCCGGGTCATGTCGACCTCGATCGTGAGATAGAAGGTCGGGACCGGCCCGATCGACGTCGCCAGACGACGCGCGATCGTCTTCCGCATCTGCGTCACCGGGACCTCGACGACGTCCGCACCCTCCACGGCCGGCTCGTACGCCGCCGCCGCGGGCGCGGCCACCTTCGGAGCCGCCGCGGCCGCCTCGATGTCTCGCTTCGTGATACGGCCACCCGGTCCGGTGCCCTGCACCTGCCCGAGATCCAAACCGGCCTCGGCCGCTAGACGACGCGCCAGCGGCGACGCCTTGATACGACCACCCTCCGCGGGCGCCTCCAGCTGCCGGACCCGGCCACCCTCGGCCTGCGCCTGACCCGTCCCCACCGCCGGCGTCGGCCGGCGCGACGGCGACTCCACCGCCGCCTCCACCCCCGTCAACGCCTGATGCGGCTCCGACGGACCCGAACCGGCCAGCTCGGCCGCCGCCTGGCCCGCCTCACGCTCCGCGGGACCACCACCGGCCCCCGGCTCCGCACCCGCCGCCGGCCCAGGCGCCGCCTCCGTACGCGCCGCCCCCGGAACCGACTGCAGGATCGCCGAGATGTCCTCGTCCGCCTCGGCGATCACCGCGATCACCGTACCTACCGGCGCGACCCCGCCATCCTCGAGGAAGACCTTGCGCAAAACCCCCGAGCCCCGGGCGACCAACTCCATCGTCGCCTTGTCGGTCTCGATCTCCGCAAGGATCTCCCCCTCCTTGACCTGATCGCCTTCCTTCTTCTGCCAGCCGATCAGCCGCCCCTCCTCCATCGTGGGCGACAGGGCTTCCATGTATACCTTAGTCGCCATCCCGATCACCCCCGCCGATAGAGTACGCGGTTGCACGCATCGACCACCCGCTCCACGGATGGCTTGGCCAGCTTCTCCAACTGCTTCGCATACGGCATCGGCACGTCGGCCTGATGGACCCGCAGCACCGGCGCATCCAGATAGTCGAACGCCTCCTCCTGGATGATGCTCGCCACCTGCGCGCCGATCCCGCCGAACCCCCAGCCTTCCTCCACGTAGACCGCACGGTTCGTCTTCTTCACCGTCGCCAGGATCGCCTCCACATCCAGCGGACGCAGCGTACGCAGATCCAAGACGTCGGCCTCGATCCCATCCTTGGCCAGCCGCTCCGCCGCCTGCAGCGCGGTGTGCACCATCTTCCCGTGCGTGATGATGCTGACGTCCCGACCCTCGCGCTTCAGATCCGCTACCCCCAGCGGGATCACGAAGTCCGGATCCTCCGGGACCTCGCCCTTCAACGCATAGAGCAGCTCGCCCTCGAAGAAGGCGACCGGATCCTCATCACGTATCGCCGCCTTCAACAACCCCTTCGCATCCGCAGGGGTCGCCGGCGCGACTACCTTGATCCCCGGGAAGTGCGCGTACGACGCCTCCAGCGCCTGCGAATGCTGCGCCGAAAGCTGCAGCGCCGCACCCGTCGGACCGCGGAAGACGATCGGACAGGTGAACTGGCCACCCGTCATGTAGTGCAGCTTCGCCGCACTGTTGAACACCTGGTCCCACGCCAGGATCGCGAAGTTGTGCGTCATGAACTCGATCACCGGACGCAGCCCCAACATCGCCGCACCCACACCGAGCCCCGCGAACCCCAACTCCGTGATCGGCGTGTCCACCACACGCATCGGCCCGAACCGGTCCAACATCCCCTTCGATACCTTGTACGCACCGTTGAAGAGACCGACCTCCTCACCCATGAGGAAGACGTTCGGGTCACGCTCCATCTCTTCCGTGAGCGCCATGTTCAACGCTTCACGGTAAGTCATTACCGCCATCGCCTACGCCTCCACCCGGTCCTTACGGTCTATGAACAGCCGGCCAGGGACCGACTCTTCCGCATAAACATCCTTGTACAACTCCTCCGGACCCGGCTCCGGCGACGCGTCCGCAAAGTCCAACGCGTCCTGTATCTCCTCGACCACACGCTGGTCGATCGCGTTCAACTCCTCATCGGTCAGCATCCCATGCTCCTTCAACCGATCGATGAAGATACGGATCGGATCCTTCTGCTTCGCCTCCTCGACCTCCTCCTTCGTCCGGTATACGCCATGTACCGGGTCGGACATCGAGTGGCCCATGAAGCGATAACATCTCGCCTCGATCAACGTGGGGACCTTCTCCTCACGCGCACGCTGCACCGCCTCCCCCACGACACGACGGACATCCAACACATCCATCCCATCCGCCACCGCCGAAGGCATCGCGTACGCAACCGCCTTCTGCGAAATGTCGTAGAGCGACGACGCACGCTCCCACGCCGTCCCCATCCCGAAACGGTTGTTCTCCACCACGTAGATCACCGGCAGCTTCCACAGCGCCGCCATGTTCAGCGACTCGTGGAACACCCCCTGGTTCACCGCGGCCTCGCCCAGGAAACAGACACAAACCTGGTCCGTGCCACGGTACTTGATCGCCCAACCAGCACCCGTCGCCAACGGGATCTGGCCACCGACGATCCCCCAACCACCCAGGAAGTTGTGCTCGCGACTGTAAAGGTGCATCGAGCCACCCTTCCCCTTCGCACATCCGTCGATCCGGCCGAAGAGCTCCGCCATCACCTCCCGCGCGCTCATCCCCTTCGCCAACGCCTGCACGTGCTCGCGATACGAGCTGATCGTGTAGTCGTCAGGACGCAGCACGCTGTACGCACCGACCGTGACCGCCTCCTGCCCTATGTAGAGATGACAGAAGCCACCGATCTTGCCCAGCGCGTACGCCTCCGCCGACCGCTCCTCGAAACGACGGCCTTGCAACATCTGATAAAGAAGATGATGTAGCTCCTCACGGCTCAGCCCTTCGAGCAGCTCCCCGCTATCACCACGCCGCGAGGTCGACTTCGGCTTCGCCGCCGCGGTAGATTCAGCCATTCCTGATCTCCTTCTCCATGTCTGGCACCATTTCACGCCCTCCGGACGCGACCCCTAACCCCGCCCCACCCCAACGCCTCAGCGCATGCAGAGGTTTGTATACAAGTGCGTACACAATCACCGCCAAGATAATGCGACCAGCACCACCTCAACCACAACTTACCCCAATCCGACGGGAACCGCATGGCCGGGCAGCCGCACTACCATCTGTCCCGGCCCTCGGCCCTGCACCGCCGCACTACCTGCCTAGCTCGAGTTGGACCAACCCGCCGTTGGCACGGGCGCCGGGCCCCGCGATCACCTCCGCCGGCGCCGGGATATCCGCCTCCATGATCTCGCGGATCTCCCCGACCCCCCCGGCCTCGACGATGCGCGCCTGCTTCTCGGCATGGTAACTCGAACGTACCAGAGGCCCGGCCTCCACATGCCGGAACCCCAACTCCTCCTCGGCGATCCGCTTCAACTCCGCGAACTCGGCGGGGGTGACCCACCGTGCGACCGGGGCGTGGTGCACGGTCGGCCGCAGATACTGACCCAGTGTCAGGATGTCGACGGAGGCCTTGCGCAGATCCACCATCGCCTGCCGAACCTCCTCGTCCGTCTCACCCATCCCCAGGATCACCCCGGACTTGGTCAACATCCCGGGATCCATCCTCTTCGCGGCGCCGAGGAGCGAGATGCTCCGCCAGTACCGCCCGCCGGGACGCGCCCACGGGTGCAGCCGCTCCACCGTCTCGAGGTTGTGGTTCAGGATGTCCGGCCGCGCCTTCACCACGAGCTCGAGCGCGGCCTCGTCCCCCTTGAAGTCGGGGATCAGGACCTCGATCGTGCACCCCGGCCGGGCCTCGCGGGTCAGCCGGATCGTCTCCGCGAAGATCGCGGCGCCGCCGTCGACCAGCTCATCCCGGTTCACGCTGGTGATTACCACGTGCTCGAGCTCCAGCTCGGCCACGGCCTGCGCGACCCGGCGAGGTTCGTCCCAATCCAGCTCCGTGGGCATCCCGTGCGCGATCGCGCAGTATTTGCACGCACGCGTACAGACGTCCCCCAGGATCAGGAATGTCGCGGTTCCGGCCTCCCAACACTCACCGATGTTCGGGCAACCAGCCTCCTCGCAGACCGAGTGCAGGCGCTGATTGCGCATCAACTTCTTCAGCCGCAGGTAGTTGGGCCCACCGGGCGAGCGTACCTTCAGCCACTCCGGCTTGCGAGACCCGATCGGGATCGCCTCACCCTCCAGAATCGGCAGGCGAGCCGTCCCCTTCGACTTCACGATCCCGGTATTCTTGCCCTGCGGCGCATATCCGCGCGCAGCCGCTGATTCCATAGATCCGTTCCCTCTCTATCGCCCCCGGTACGCACTACCGGCGGCCGATCCACCGGAGCCGGACAGACTGACCTGCGCCGGTCCGCGGTGCCTGCGATGAAAAGTCCGTCAACTTACGTCAGAACCGCCGTCTGGGCAACTCGCCCCGCTGGAGCTCGTGCCGCAGCGCGATTTCCAGCTCTGGATAACGAAAGCTATACCCCGATTCCAACAGGCGCGACGGGTGCACCGCCTGGCTGCTCAGGACCGCCTCCCGCGCCATCTCGCCCCCCACCAGCCGCACCACCCACTCCGGGACGACCAACCAGGCTCGCCGCCCCACCACGCGCGCCAGCGTCGCCGCGAACTCGGCCATACTGGCCGGCTCCGGCACGACCACGTTGACCGGCCCGGCCAGCTCCCGCCGGGCGACGACGTGCTCGACCACATACCCGAGCTCCGACCGTGCCACCCAGCTCATCACCCCCTGCCCGCTCCCGATCCTCGCCCCCAACCCGACCCGGAACCAGGGGAGCATCGCGCCGAGCACCCCGCCCTCGCGGCTCAACACCACCCCGAACCGCAGCCTGACGACCCGGATCCCGCCCTCCTCCGCCACCCGCGACGCCTCCTCCCACCGCCGCACCACCTCCGCCAGGAACCCCTCCCCCGGGCCACTCCCCTCATCCACGACCCCCGCCGGCCGCGGCCCGTAATACCCGACCGCCGACGCCACGATGAGCACCTGCGGCGGTCGCTCCAGCCGCGCCAAGGTCTCGCTGAGCAGCCGCGTCCCCTCCACGCGGCTCGCCAGGATCCGCTCCTTCTTGCGCTTGGTCCAGACCCCGAGGATCGGCTCCCCCGCCAGGTGTACGACGACGTCGTGCCCCTCGAGCCCCGCGGCATCGATCCGCCCGCGCTCCGGATCCCAGCGCACCGCGCCCGCGGCCCCGGCGGGATCGCGTCGTACCAGGCGAGTGACCTCGTGCCCGCGCGCCGTCAGGTGTGCCGCCAGCGCCCGGCCGATCAACCCGCTCGCCCCCGAGATCACGAACCGCATGGCACGCTAACGATCCCGCTCGAGCGACGTCCCCTGCGCCGCCCGCCGTCGTACCCGCCTCCGCCTGGTGCCGTCCCCTGCGGCACGATCCCTCTCGGCCCGCAGCTCCTCCAGCAGCGTGGCCCGCCGCTGGTACAGGCGCTTCGGTTCGCGTGGCCCATGGCGCGACAGAGCATAGCCGGCGAGAAGGGGAAGCGCGATCGTGGCGTCGGTGTAGCAGGTCACCGCCGCCGGCACCTCCTCCGGCCCCGCCGCCCCGTCCGCCTTCACCCGCGCGCCCACCCCCGTCACCTCCGCCCCGGTGAGACTCCCGCCGTCGGGGCGCGTCTCGGTTATCTGCAGGTAGTAGTCGTGCCCATCCACCTCGATCCCCAGGATCTCCTGCAGGTACGCCTCGAGCTGCAACGCGAAGTTCTTCGGACTCCCGCCCCCAAGTACCACCAACGCGGACTCGCCGTAGCGCCGCTTCGCGTCCAGCAGTAGAGATGCCGCCTCGTTGATGTCCGCGCTCGGATCGAGCGCCAACCGGTTCCCCTCCAGCGTCGCGGCGGCTATCGCCAGCCCGATCGAGGAGTCCCCCGGGGAAGGGGTGTAGACGGGTACGTCGTACAGATAGCAGGCAGCCAGCAGCGAACGGCCGGGCGCGCCGAGCGCGCGCTCCCGCTCCGCCAGATAGCCGCCACAGAGATAATGGAACTCCGACGTGGACATGGTGCGCTGGAACTCGGCGCCCCGGATCAACCGGCGGAAGAAGGCGTCCGTGTCCAGCAGCACACTGTGCTCGAAGACGATGTCGTAGATCCGGACCAGCCCCGCCTCACGCACCTCCCGGTCCGGCACGAACGGGCTCCCCTCGTGCAGCGGGAGCCCGAGCCCGAAGTGCGCATCGTGGTAGAGGTTGCCCCCCGTCGCCACCACCCAGTCGACGCAGCCGTGCTCGATCAGGGGTACCAACGCGCTCACCCCCAACCCCGCCGGCGTGAGCGCCCCCGTCAACGTCACGCCGACCACTACCCCGTCCCCCAACATCCGCTCGGTGAAGAGCCGGCACCCCTCCCGCAGCCTCCCCGCGTTGTAAGCGCCGAAGGTACCATCGATCAGCTCCGGGATCGTCGTTTGGCCATCGATCCGGATGGGCTCGATCCGTGGTCCGGTCAGATGATCTCGAGCACGCATCTCGCTCCCCCCTCGCCGATTGATCCCTACCTCCGGCGCCCCCCGACTACTGCGTCGTCGGCGGGGTACCGGGTGCCGGGGGCGGCTCCGCAGGCGGCGTACGACGTCGCCCGCCTCCCTCTCGCCTCGCCGGGCCACGGGCAAGTCCCGCGCCCGCGCCCAAGCTGTCCAGGATCACCTGCACGGCCTCGTCCGGGGAGTCGGTGACGACCATCAGGTCGAGGTCCCCCGGGGAGATCTTCCCTTCCTTCAGCATCGTGCCACGCAGCCAATCCAGGAGACCCGACCAATACTGGCTGCCGAAGAGGACGACCGGGAAGTTCCGGACCTTCCCCGTCTGGATCAACGTCAACGCCTCGAAGAGCTCGTCGAGGGTGCCGTACCCGCCCGGGAAGATGATGAACCCCTCCGCATACTTCACGAACATCGTCTTCCGCACGAAGAAGTACCGGAAGTCGATCGCGGTACGTACGTAGGCGTTCATCCCCTGCTCGAACGGAAGCTCGATGTTGCACCCCACCGACTCGCCCCCCGCCTCCGTGGCCCCCTTGTTCGCCGCCTCCATGATCCCCGGGCCACCCCCGGTGATCACCGCGAACCCCAGTTGCGCCAACCGACGAGCAGTCTCCTCCGCGGCCGCATACATCGGGTCGTCCGGGAGCGTCCGCGCGCTCCCGAAGATGCTCACCGCCGGACCGAGCTCCGCCAGGGTGTCGAACCCTTCGACGAACTCACCCATGATCCGGAAGACTCGCCAGGGATCCGTGTGCGTGAAGTCCGCCGGCGACACCACCCCACGCGCGGGCGTGGAAAGGAGACGCTCGTCCTCCGTCGTACGCCGGGCTCCCAGCTCGCCCGCCGGACCAGACCGACCACGTTTCTGCTTCGCCACTACTCCTACCTCTCCCGTATCCTGCTCGCCTACGGCACTGCACCACCAGGCACAGGGATGCGTTCCGTACTCCAACGGCTGCCGAATATTATCTAATCCACCCCCCGGCGGGCCACCCCACCGGGGGCCAGGGGTCGGGATCCAGGGGCCAGGGATTCGGTTTAGGCATTCGGGGGTTGGGATTCGGGGGTCGGGATCCAGGAGCCAGCTGCCAAACTCGACCAACCAACAGCGACTCTCCACATCAAAATCGGCATACGAGGGGCTAGGAGTCAGGGTTTGGCGCTGGGTCCCGGAAATTGGAACACAGGCTCGGGTGACCACGACGCTGATACCAAATCCGGTAGCTTGGGGATCGCTCCGGCGGGGTGTAATATCGAATACGGTTGTTTCGTGCCTGGAGCGTAGGTGAGGGATTCGGTATTCGGCATTCGGGATTCAGGGTGGTGCTGTGCTGGAACGATGTCTGAATAGCCGCTCCCTCCTGCACAATTTCGCTTCAGGGGAGTACGCCCCGCCTACGCTGCAGGTATCGAGCAGCCGTAGTTCGGTATGAAACTTCACGCCGCGCAGTGGGGTGCCACGGCACCCCCTCGGGCGCCCCCCCGGACTAACAACTGTCCTGGCCGCGCCGGAATCCCCGGGCACGTCCACTCCCCCACCCTCCGCGAACCCGCCACCCCAATCCCCGACCCCCAACCCCCGAATCCCGAATCCCGGCGGGGAAAGGCGGCAGGGCGGCCCCTGACCCCTGACCCCTGACCCCTGACCCCCAACCTAGACTTTACCCCCCCATTTCCGTATCTTCGTGATACCATGAAATGTACGATCTGCCAGACCGAAACCGACGGGGCCTACTGCCCCTCTTGTGGCGCGCCGGCCAACGGCGCTACGTGCAACGCTTGCAAGACCGAGCTCCTCGCCGGAGCGCGCTACTGCGTGGCGTGCGGGACCGCCGTGCGGGCGACTTCGCCGCGGCTCCCCTGGTACATCGCCGGCGCGAGCCTGGTGGCGCTGATCACCATCCTCCTCGTCCAGACGCGGCAGTCCGGTGGCCCCATGGGCGCCGGGGCGTTCGGGCCGGGCGCGCCGGCCGGCGCCTTCGCCTCTGCCGGAATGAACGACCGCGCCGCGCCGCTCACCGGTACCCCCCGGGAACAAGCCGATCGCCTCTTCAACCGGATCATGCAGGCGCAGGAGCTCGGCGACACCCAGCAGGTCGCCTTCTTCCTCCCCATGGGGATCCTCGCCTACCGGCAGGCCGGCGAGCTCGACAACGACGGCCTCTACCACCTCAGCCTCCTCGAGACCGCTGCCGGCGACCCTCGCAGCGGGCTGGAAACCGCCGAGCGGATCCTCGCCGGCCACCCCGATCACATCCTGGCGCTCGCCGCCGCCGCGCAGGCCGCCGACGCTATGGGAGATCGGGCAGCGGCTCGTCGCCATTACGAACGATTCCTCTCGGTATTCCAGACCGAACGCGACAAGCCGCTCCCCGAATACCGCGACCACGCCGGTATCTTCGATGCGTATCGCCAGGAGGCCGAGGCGTATCTGAAGGGGTGATATCGCTCCAGTAGCCCCCACCGGCACGGTGGGATGTCACGAGGGGTTCGTGTATAGTCCAGCGGGCGGTGGTAAAACGATCCCGTCGGGACCTCACAACAGAAATGCGCCCGCTCCACCACAGGTGGCGGCAGCGGACCGCGCGGTAGTGACACTGGTGACGTCGTATCGGTATGAATCCGAAGGAGTTCGGAGGGCATCGCCCCGGAGACGCCACTCACCCGCAGCCGCCACCAAGCACCACCGACTCGCGCCGCAACCACAGGTTCGCTCCACCAGCGCCCCCACCAGAACCCATCACCCGGATGAAGAAACCCTCGAGGTGACAGGCACGAGATCGATACCCCCCACCCCAAATATCCCCCCCAATTCCCAAGCCGAAACCCCACCCATCCGTAACCCCGACCCCTGGCCCCTGGATCCTGATCCCTGATCCCCGAATCCCGACCCTCACAACGCCGACAAGAGCTGATCCGTATCGACTGGCTTCACGAAGAGCATATCGACGCCGCGCCGCTGCAGCTCTTCGTCCCCCTCCGGGATCGTCCAGCCGGTGATGACACCGACTCGCACGGTCGGATCGACCCGGCGCAGACGGTCCACCAGCTCCAACCCATGCATGTCGGGGAGCCCCAGGTCACTCAGCACCAGGTCGTAGCGCCCGGCGTTGAAGACCCGGAGCGCAGCCTGGCCGTTCGGCGCGGTCGCGACGGTGTGTCCGGCCGCGCGCAGCGAGGCCGCGGTCGCTTCCAGACTGAGCAGACTGTCGTCCACCAGGAGAATGTGATACAGGCGAGTGGCCGCGCCGGTCAGCTTGCGGCGCGCCTTCGCCGGCTCGGGCAAGACCCTCGTCCGCGGGAGGCGCAGCGAAACGGTCGTGCCGACCCGCTCGAAGCTCTCGAGCTCCAACGTACCGCCGTGGCGTCGCGCTATGCCGAAGACCTCGGCCAGACCCAGCCCGGTGCCGTGCGTCCCCTTCGTCGTGAAGAACGGCTCCAGCGCACGCTCGTACACAGCTTTCGGCATCCCGACCCCAGTGTCCTGCACCGACAGGATCACCTCTTCGCCCTCACCGCGCGCGACGAAGCGCAGGACACCCCCTCCCGGCATCGCGTCCAATGCGTTGCCAACCAGATTCAGGAGCGCTTGACGCAGCTCGCCGGGGTTCCCCTGGATCCTCAGGTCGGGCTCGATCGACTGCTCGACCACTATCGGACTACCGCCGGTCGGCTTCGACCAGCTCGGACGCGTCAGCTCGATCACCTCGCTGAGGAGCGTCTCCACCGCGATCGGCTCCGACGGCTGGACCCCCAGACGACGTCGCGTGAAACGCTGTATACGACGTACCGTCTCCGCGCCACCGCGCGCCGCGAGGAGGATACGGTCCGCGTACATCTGCACCCGCTCCGGCTGCGTGCTGTGCTCCTGGATCAGCTCGGCGAACGCCACTATCGGGTTGAGCGCGTTGTTCAGATCATGCGCGACCCCGGCCGCCAGCTCACCCAGACTGGCCAGCGATTGGATCCGCGAACGTTCTTCTTCGACCTTTGCCAGACGTTCACGTAGCTCCTCCAGCGCGTGCGTGTTCTCCGCTAGCGCCCGCTCCAACGACTCGGCCTCCGTCGCCTGCCGCCGCATCGTGCGCGACAGCTCGATCGCTACCCCGAGATGACCACCGACCTTCGACAACAGCTCGACATCCTGCTCCCCGTACGGGCTCGCGAACCGCCCCAAGATCATGGTTCCCAGCGCCCGGTCGCCGCTCATGAGTGGGACGCAGACCAAGTGCGGGGCCGCGCCGGTGCCCCCCCCACCCCCGCCACTCTCCTGCGCCGCCGTGCCGCCGTGCACGACCCGGCGATGCAAATTCATCACGCGGTCGCGCCAGTGCGCCCCCCGGCCCCAGCGCGTCCCATGAATATATCTCGAGCGCACTTCGGACCCCTCCTGCGTGAGGAGCTCCGCGCTCTCCGCCGGGAACGCGCTCAACAGGGCGTCCATCGCCCGCTGGATCAGCGCCTCTTCCTCCAACCCGGCGGATGTCACCTGCAGCACCGCGTTCAAGACCCGGAGGCGGGTGGCGTCGTCGGAGCCGATCCGACGCAACCGGCTCCGGTCGATCGCCACCGCCGCGAGCTCCGCGAACGGGGCGAGGGCGCGCAACGCTTCGTCGTCATCCATGAACGACGATGGGTTCGCCACCACTACCGCGCCACGCTCCGCACCGGCTACGCGCAACGGTATGATATACCCACGCTCCAACGCCTCGCCCTCCAGCAGATGGTTGACGACCGGGTCCAACACCGCGCCCGGGCAGCGCTGCAGTACCGAGGGCGTACGCTCGGTGAGCGACCGGTCGGCGTGCGTACCCTTCCGCGGAATCCTACGCTCGCCATCCGCCACCCTGCTCCGGCCATCCCGCAGGAGTGCGAGCGGCACGAATTCGCTGTGGTCGGAACCCAGACCGAATATCGCCGCCGCCGTCGCGTTCGAGAGGAGCGCGATCTTGTCTAATATCAGGGGAAGGATGATCTCCTTGGCGTCGGTCGTCGCCAGGGCATGCGCAACCTCGGCCAACGCGTCGATGATGCGCAACTGGATGTCGGTGTGGCTCATCGTGGCACCCGCCCGATCGGATCCTCCGGAATGAAATGCCATCGCAGTATCGCTCCAGATACGTTGGTCGACCAGTACGATTCCCCCGAGCCGGACTGCTCTCCAGCCTCGATCCATGAAAGGAACTCTCCTGTGAGGGGACGAGCGATCTCCTGCGGTAGGATTGTCCCCGTCCGGGAGGAAGGATGTGCGATGACGTTCACGACGGACGACCTCCTGCTTTGATTAGGACGGCCTCCAGATGTCACGATAGAGCCGCAGCACATCTCAGGCGACATGCCTCGGCTCTAGGTGGGTTTGGCAAGATGAATCGGCCGGCAGGCCACGCCCCCGTCCACCCCGCAGAGGACGCGTCCGCTGGACTGCCGCTCCAAATGCCGCAAGTTAATCTGCCACCCCGCAAAAAGCGAGACTCTTCATAGATCCAGTATCCACCCCGCTCCATCACTTGGTCTCGAGCACCCCACCACCCGAATCCCACCCCCAGAATCCCAAATCCCGAACCCGATTCCCACCCCCTACAACCCCGTCGGCAGATCTATGAACTCCACCGGCAGGCCGAAGCGATCCGCGAGGTGAACCCCGAGGGCGCGCACCCCCCAGGTCTCCGTGGCATAATGACCACCATAATACACGTTCAGCCCACCTTCCATAGCGTCGAAGTACGTATGGTGCGCGCCCTCGCCGGTCACGAGCGCGTCGAGCCCGGCCGCGAGCGCATCCCCGATCGCACCCCCTCCTGCCCCCGTCAACACCCCTACCCGGCGTATCCGCTCCCCTCCCCCGGGGATCAGGTGGACCCGCCCCCCCAACGTCTCGTCCAACCGCGCCGCGAGCGCCTCCCGGCTCAGCTCCAGCGTGCCCCACACTCCCATCGGCACCCCTTGATAGGAGCCGAACTCCCCCTCGATCGCTATCCCCAATTCGCGCGCCAGGACGGCGTTGTTACCTACCTCCGGGTGGAGATCGAGAGGGAGATGCGCGGCGTAGACCGCGACGTCCCGTTCGAAGAGCGGCCGCAACCGCCTGTACCTCCGGCCCGTCACCCTCGGCTCGCCGTCCCAGAAGAGCCCGTGATGCACCAAGAGGAGGTCGCAGCCCCGGCGTACCGCCTCCATGATCGTCGCCTCGCTCGCGTCGACCGCGGTCGCCAGGCGAGTCACCTCCCCACGGTTCTCTACCTGTAACCCGTTGAACGCACGTGGATAATCAGGGATCTCGCCGATCCGCAGGTAGTCATCGAGGTACTGCACCAGCTCGTCCAGCCTCATCTCGTCGCTCCTCCCCTCCGGAGTGCCTGCCAGCAACCCTACGTCTACTATGGTCGATCGCGACGAGCCGCGGTAGAGCCGTCTCTATCTTGCGCTATGGTGAAGTACCACACCCGGCGTCCACGAGAGGTACGCTGGCTCGCCGGCGTCGCGGCAAGGGCGACGTCGCACGGATCCATCGTTCGCCAGTTCGATCGGGGAAACCTCGACCGGCGTGGTTTCTACGGAGCTACTTCGCCGCGCTCCTCCCCCTGATCGGGGATGCTATCGGCGTGGCAGTTCACATTCCATGTGGAAAACATCTGCAATGTTGTCCACAATGTCTTGTGCACAACTGGGGAGAGGGCCGTAAGACGATGGAACTACACGGGATGCGAGAAATGTTGAAAATGTGGACAACTCGGTGCTGCTGGGTGCGTTGCGAGCGGCAGCGGCCAACTTGGTGGTCGGACGGTAGCCGCGAAGGTCCGGTCACCCGCCGGCGGGTTGCAGCTCCGCGGCGTCGTCCGCCCGCTTCGCCTCCGCCTTCACCGCGTCCTCGCCCATCTGTATCGTGCCGAACACCTGGCCACCCTCGTCCAACTTGATACGCTTTGCGAAGACCTCTCCCTCGACCACGCAGGTCGATTGGAGCTCGAGACGGCTCTCGGCCACGATCCGTCCCCTGACCCGGCCGCCTATGACCGCGTCCTGGGTGGTGATGTCGCCGACGATGACGCTGTCCTTGCCGACTACGACCGCCTTACCCGCGGTGATCGACCCTTCGACCTCCCCGTCGACGCGGAGCGTGCCGTCGGTCTCGCAGGTGCCTATCACCTTCATCCCTGGCCCTATGATGGAGATCACCCCATCCCGGCCGTGCTGTCCTGTCGCCATCTCCTTCACCCTTTCTTCTTTCCTGGATGCCTGTCCTTTCCTGAACACTACCGGACCTCATGGTTTGCGGAGTAATGAGAGAGGGTCGATAGCCTGGCCCTCTCGACGAATCTCGAGGTGGAGGTGCGGCGCCGTCGAGCGCCCTGTGGAGCCACTGAGTGCGATCACCTCGTGCCGCGCTACGCTGTCACCCGGCGCTACGAAGATGCGCGAGGCATGACCGTACAGGCTCTCGTAACCGTCGGCATGCTCTATCAGGACGTAGACGCCATAGACCTCGTCCGTGCCGGCAGCTTTGACCACCCCGGCTCCCGCTGCCCTGATGTAGGAGTCTTGCGGTATCGCGATATCGACCCCGGGGTGCGGTTCGGTGGTACCGGTCGTCGCTTCCTGCGTGACGAAGCCCGTCTGGACCAGGGGCCACGAGGTCGGGATGTCGACCGGACCGGGAGCGCTCGTCGCGGCCTTCAGCCCTCGACCCATCGGGGGTATAGACCGCCCCGTCTCGTGGCGCTTCGCCTCATCGATGCCGAGTAGGTGCCGGACCCGCTTGTAGTTCGACTCCGCCTCCGCCAGAGATGCCGCTAGTTCGGCGACCTGTTCGAGTTCGCTACGGAGCTTCTCGACCTCGGCCTCGAGCCCCGGCACCCGCGCGGCCTGCGCGGCTTTGTACCAACCGTATCCTCCGAAGCCGAGCAGGCAGGCGATGAGTACTACTGTGAATACTACCAGGAACTTGACGAGGCGGTAGGATATCTGGATCGTCCGCGTGCCGGCGTTGTCGGGCGGAATGAGGAGCAGGGTCAGTCGTCGTCGGTCTCTCATCGGCTTCGTAGGTGGATCGTGGCTCCCGGAGCGGACCGCCGCTCAGACCGTCTCGGTCGTTGCGGCTCCTACTATGAGCTCATAGATCCGCTCGAAATCCTCCGCGCTGTAGAACGGAATCTCGATCCGCCCCTTCATCCCACGCCCTCGGCGGATCTTGACCGCCGTCCCGAGCGCGCGCTGCAACTCCTCCTCTAGGCGACGCTCCGCCGCCTCCCGCGGCCGCGGGGACTGCGCCTGCTTCTCCCGCGCCGGCCGCATCCGCTGTACCTCGGCCTCGACCTGACGCACATTCCACCCCTCATCGACCACCCGGCGCGCCAGGTCGGCGATGCGCTGATCGCTGCCGAGACCGAGGAGCGCGCGTGCATGGCCCGCCGTCAACTCGCCGGTAGCCAGGAGGTTGCGCACCGAAGCCGGGAGCTGGAGGAGACGCAGGGCGTTGGCGATCGTCGAACGGTCGCGGCCGACCGCATCTGCGACCTGCTGCTGCGAGAGCTGGAACTCCTCGATCAGCCGCTGATACCCGATCGCCTCCTCCAGCGGCGACAACCCGGCACGCTGGAGATTCTCGACCAACGCGACCACGAGCATCGCGCGATCGTCGAGGTCGCGGACCAGCACCGGTATCTCGGCCCACCCCAAACGCTGCACCGCGCGCCAGCGACGTTCACCCGCCACCAACTCCCAACGGCTCGCGCCGCCATCCCCCCCCGCCGCACGCACCACGACCGGCTGCAGCAACCCGTTCTCCCGGATCGACGCCGCCAGTTCGGCCAGCTCCTCCTCCGCAAACTCGCGGCGAGGCTGGAAGGGATTCGGGACGATAGACGACACCGGTAACGTCCGGGTCTCCCCTTGACCCTGCCCGCCACCGTCGCCGAGATACTCTCCCAGGAGCGCCCCCAGCCCCTTCCCCAACCGATCTCGTTTGCTCATACCGAACTCGCGATCCCTCAAGACTTCAGAGCGGAACCGGCGGCCCCGACGACGTCGGCACCCTTCCCCTGTACCCCCTCACCCGGGATCTCCCCCGGCTGACCGCGCGCCACCCGCGTTATCACCTCCTTCGCCAGCGAGAGATAGCTCTTCGCCCCCGCCGACATCACGTCGTAGAGGACGATCGGCTTCCCGAAGCTCGGCGCCTCCGCCAGGCGGACGTTGCGGGGCACCGTCGTACGGAAGACGCGATCCCCGAAGTACTCGTGTGCTTCGTCGGCGACCTGTCGCGATAGGTTGAGCCGCTGGTCGTACATCGTCAACAGGACCCCCTCGATCTGTAGCGCGGGGTTCAGGTTGCGCTGTACCAGCCGCACGGTGTTCAGGAGTTGCGACAACCCCTCCAGCGCATAGAACTCACACTGGATAGGGATCAAGACCGAATCCGCAGCCGTCAGGGTGTTCAGCGTGAGCAGCCCGAGCGAAGGTGGACAGTCGACGAGGATGAAGTCGTAATCACCCCGGACCTCCTGCAGCATCCGGCTCAGGACTCGCTCCCGCTCGGGGCGGTCCACCAGCTCTACTTCTGCGCCCACCAGGTCCCGGCTCGATGGGACTACATCGAGGTACTGGAAGTGCACGCGCTGCCGGATCACACCAGACAACGGTACGCCATCGATCAATACATCGTAGATCGACGCGGTAATCTCGGCGCGCTGCAAGCCTAGACCACTCGTCGCGTTCCCCTGTGGATCTATGTCGATGATCAGCGTGCGCTGCTCAGCAACGGCGAGACAAGCACCCAAGTTGATGGCAGTGGTGGTCTTACCAACGCCACCCTTCTGATTGGCAATCGCAATTACGCGAGACATGCGCCCCCGGAGATCTGGTACTACGCGGATTCGTGCAATATACCCCTTCGCGCGTGGTCGGTAAAGACAGCGGCGGGTAAATGCGTCCCACTCATGCATTTCTGCGCCCCGCACGCCTCGTGGATGGAGGCTCGCGTCCGCAAGATTGTCGCGGCGCTCGGAAAGATGTTGCGGGGTTGGAGCTACGGCGCCGGCGCGCGGGTCTCGGCGGTGGCTCGGTATCCGCGGGCCGCAGCGACGCTGCTGGTGCCGCGGCGGCTGCACGGTGCCGTTGTCGTTGCGATGGGGGGCGTCGGGTGTTGACAACTGCTGCGCGGAACTAGTCGGATATAATGCGGTGCATGTGCGTTTCTCGGGCGTCGCTCCGGCGGGGTGTGCTTCCCTTCCGCTCCAGGCGCCCGGTCGCGGAGCCTTCCCCGCCCGCCCCTTCCCCTCGGGTCCCCCAGACGGGGCCTCCCCCTCGGGGCGGCGTATGCCGCCCCTGCGGGGTCTCCGCTCCCTCCTGCGCGATTCCGCTCCAGGGTAGTGCACGCCGCCTACGCTACAGGTAGGGAGCGGTTGTTTTCGGTATCAGATCATATTGGTGCGCGCTAATGCGTTCGCCGTCGTCGGCTGTCGGTAATCCTCCACCGTTTCGGTGCTGATCATGTCGCTCGAGTACGGCGGCTCCGCGCTCAATCGCCGCGCCCGAGCCGCTCTTTGTGGCGGTCCGCCGCCCAATGCTAGGGGTGATTGGCGATGTGGGCAGGCCGGACTCGGGTCCGGTGACTACCATCCTCGCTGTTTCGGATAGCGGCTGTCGCGCGTCCCCTGCCGGTCGCTTGGCGCTGCTGCTCGTCGTTGTAATACCAACGGCTATTCAGACATCGTTCCAGCACAGCACCACCCGGAATCCCGAATGCCGAATCCCGAACCCCGTACCTACGCTCCAGGCGCGAAACAGCCGTATTCGGTATAAGGCTGCGATCCGGTGCGATTCTGTCCCGATCTCGTAAAGGGACATCGCGCGACGATGGTGCGTTGTTCGCCGCGTAAGCCTGCGAGCGTCGTGCTGGATTAGGGCGACGTCACCCGACCTCGACCGCATCTCCTCCGGAGTCGTCGTCGAGCGCCGCTGGTGTGCGGCGCCTCCTCTTTGCATAATCTAGTACCGCACGGCGACGGTGTTGGCGATGGCCGGTATGGCAGCAGGTGCCCCTGGCGCAGCGACGGCTTGGTTGCGGCTGTTTCGCGCGCTGCCCTCGGTGGCACACGCGATCGGCCACCCGGTCGATGGCACACCGCGAGCGGCACGACCGCACGCCGTCCGGCGCTCGATGTTTCACGTGAAACACGTTCATGCACGACCACAGATCGACGCTATTATAGGATCCGCTTCATGCGACGCACGTTGAAGATAATGGGTAGGGTGCAGGGGGTTGGTTTCCGCTGGTGGACCCGCGAACGGGCACTGGCCGCCGGGGTACGCGGGACCGTCCGCAACCTCGAGGATGGTTCGGTGCTGGTTGATGCCGAGGGCGACGTCGAGGTCCTCGACACCTTCGTTGCCGAGCTCCGCCAAGGTCCACCCGCCGCCAAGGTGACCGATATCGTCGAACTCGCACCCCCCGACCACCCACTCGACGACGACTTCCGCATCGTTCGCTGACCAGCGACACGATCCTAACAAACCGCCGACCTCCCCTCCTCCGAGGCCAGCGGAAGGCGAGCCCCCGTGCGCTCCAGCGGATCGCGCGGGGGTCCGCTCCTTCGGCACCGGAGGAGGGGGAGCAACCGACCTTCCGCATGAGGCCGCCGGGCACCGCTCGCGACCTCACGGATATCTCCCCGTCCGTGCGACGTCAGACGATCGGCCACACAACAGCTGTCCGATATTCAGCCGCCGCGGCCCATGCGATACCTAATGCGGCTGATCGCGCCCTTAGCGTAACGCGATGTACTCCGGGAGTGGAATCGGGAGGGGACGGAACCCGGTAGGGGCGGCGTATACCAGAGGGCGAGGCGCGGTCTGGAAGATCCAATGGAAAGGATCGGGCGGCGACGGCTCCGCGACCGGGCGGCTGGAACGGACGGGGAGGACACCCCGTCGGAGCGCTCCCCGATCAACCGGAATCGGCATCACACCTGCGCAACAACCAGGATAACCCGTACCGCGTAGCCCGCGAACCACGAACGCACCTCCCTGCCGACTCTACACCCCCACTCCCATGTCCATGGCTCCCCGACGCCGCGCGCAAACCCCACCTCCACCAAACCACCAAAAGAACGGGGCCGGCGATCTCACGACCGCCGGCCCCGCCATCCACCCTACCCTACGGCTCAGCCAACCCTCACCGTACCGCCTTCACCCCCAGCCGCGCCACCTGGTAGCGCCGCCGTTCCCGCGCGATCAAGACCTGCTGCGGCAGCGACGCGATGTTCTGCGCGACGTAGTAGACGATCAACCCCGAGGCGAGCTTCAGGAAGAGGATCGTCATGAACGCCGGCATGATGTAGAGCATCATCTTCGTCTGCGGGTTCGGCGGCATCGACCGCATGCTGATCCACTGCAAGACGAACATCGTGATCCCGAGCAGGATCGGGAGGATGAAGTACGGATCAGCCGCCGAGAGGTCCGACAGCCAGAGGAACGAGGTGCCCCGGAACTCGATCGTGTTCTGGAAGACGAAGAAGAGTGTGACGAGCACCGGGAACGGGATCAACATCGGCAGACACCCGCCGAGGGGGTTGAACCCCTCCTCCTTCATCAGGCGCCGCATCTCCTCCCCGAGCTTGTCCCGATCGTCCTTGTACCGCTCCTGGATCTCCTTGATGCGCGGCTGCAGCTCCATGTTCCGCAGCGACGCCCGCATCGCCCGGGTGTTGAGCGGCCAGAGGATCACGCGGATAAGGACGCCGAAGAGGATGAGGACCCAACCATACGCCAGGTCTAGGGTCTCGTGCATCGCGACCAACGCCCAGGTGATGAGGTGCCCGAGCGGCCTGACGATCGGCCGCAAGAAGCTCCACCCGTACGGGTTGACATCCTGGAACCCATCCCCGATCGCGGCCAGCCGGCTGTGCTCCTGCGGACCGAAGTAGATGCGATACGAGAAGGTACCGTCGCTCTCGACCGGGAGGGTCGTGGTCACCTGCGCCGCGTGCGGCTGCCCGACCGGAGCCGCCATCACGCCACCGAGACCACCCTCGCGCGTCTGACCCGCATCCAGGACCGCCGCGACGAAGTACTTATTCTTGAGGGCGACCCACCGGTGCGGCCCCTCTTCGATCCGCTCCCCCTTCACCGACCGGAGCGCGACGCTCTCGATACCGTCGCGGTAACCGTTGACGACGTAGGCGAGCGACCGCTGGTCCTCCTCCTGGTTCGCCTCGTGCGACGCCAGCGTCGGACCTAGCTCGATCAGGAGGTACCGCTTGCCACCCTGTCCCGGCGCCTGCACCTCGCCTTTGACCTCAACGAGGTAGTCGTCCGGCGAGAAGGTGTAACCGAGGCGGATCTGCACCCCGGTACTCGGATCGACGTGCGCGAACCAAAGGGTCGCCGGCGCATCACCCTCCTTCAACTCCAGCGACGTAGCGCCCTCCGGCCGGAACTCGCGATCACGGAGATCGATGAACCGATCGCCGATCCGCACACGGTAACCGAGGAGCCCGGCTCCACCATCTGGGACGAGGTCGACCGGCCCTTCCCGGACCGACGACCGATATTGGAGCAGCTCCGCCCCCGTGACCACGCCGCCGCGCGTCGAGAAGGTGTAGCGGTACAACGGCGACGAGACCACCACGGCCTCCGGCTCGAACTGAGTGCGCGCCGCCTGCGCCGTCCACTCCGTCGTACCGGTGCTCGCCGGCTCCGTCGTCGTCCCCGCCGCCGCCGCCTCACCCCCTGCCGGAGTCTGTACGACGTTCTCCGCGGTCGGCTGAGCCGCCGGCGGCGCGTCCGGTGCGAAGAGTCTATTGGTACCGACGATCACCGCCACCATCAGCAGGATCGCCAGGACAAAACGTCCGCTTTCTTTCATCCAATCACCCTATGAGAGCGACTTCGCCCACTGCTGGATCCCGTCCGGCACCACCGCCGCTGCGGGACCGCATCTGCTTTCCTCACTTAGCGTTGCGGTACTGGATCATACCCCTTACCACCCCAGGGGTGGCACCGCAGGAGCCGGCGTATGGCCAACCAACTCCCCTTCACCGCCCCGAACCTTTCGACCGCCTCGGCCGCGTACGCCGAGCAGCTGGGCACGTAACGGCAAGACGGTGGCAGCCGCGGCGAGATACCGATCTGGTAGAACCGGATCAGATAGAGGATGATCCGCGCCCCCCGACTCGTTCCAGCCATCCCTCCAACTCCCGTTCCAATTCTCTATACGACGCCGCGTACGCCTCTCGGCGTGCCCTCACGAGCAGATCCAGCGCCATCCCTCGAGTACGCAGTGCAGGAAGCACGACCCGGCGCAGGATCTCGCGCAGGCGCCGCTTGACCCGGTTCCGGGCCACTACGTCGTGTTTGTAACGGGGTACTATGACGCCAGCCCGTGGATATGGCACGGGGGAAGCGGAGGCGAAGACGTCCAGGTGGCCCGTCCTGCTCCTCTTCCCCCTTTGCAACAGAGTACGGATCTCACGGTTCCGCGTGATCCGCCACGAGCGCGGCAATCGCTGTTCCCGGCCACCTCCGTGCGGTGCCGTTATCACCTCGAACTCGAAGCTTATTTCGAGCTGTTGGAGACAGCCAGGCGCTTACGCCCCTTCCTGCGGCGGCGGTTCAGCACTTCCCGTCCCGAACGCGTACTCATGCGCGCCCGGAACCCGTGCTTGTTCAGGCGCTTCCGGCGTCGCGGCCGATACGTAGGTTTACCCATACTGCTCCCCCAAGATCCGTTTGTCGCTTCCTGCAAAGCTATATAATATAACGATCCTGCCCCCTCCTGGTCAAGTAGAGAGCGAAGCAGGACAGCCGGTTGCTCGAGCCGGCGAGGTCGGCAAGGCCGACGGGGATAACGATATCTAATACCGCGTCTCGATGCGAGTCCTCCCCGACCCGCCCAGACATGCCGGTGGCTCCTACGCCCGTTGACTTATCCACATCGTCCATCTAGCTTCCGCGGGCACGACGAAGCTTAGGATACATCTACCCTGCCGCTGATTCTGGTCGCGATGGAGTTGACCGCAACCGAGATCTGGTCCCGCATACTGGAACGCTCCCGTTCCCAGTTCCCCGAGCAGACTTATCGGACCTTTCTGCTGCGGCTGGAGCCGCTCGCGCTGAGCGGGGACCAGATCGTCCTGGCCGGGGTGAACGGCTTCGAAGCGGACTGGCTCAGCTCGCGCTACGGCGGCATCCTCTCGGCGGCGGCCGAGCAGGTCTTCGGTCGCCCGTTGCGGATCGTCTTCCAGCCGACGGAGGTCGCCCCCGAGGAGCGGGTGCGGCCGCGGACGACGTCGTCTATGGCGACGCCGGCTCCGGCTCCGCCCGCGCCGGCTGTCCCCGTCACGCCGCCCCCCCCACCCCCCATGACCTCGCCTCTCAACGAGCGGTACACCTTCGACCGTTTCGTGGTGGGTGCGAACAACCAACTGGCGGCGGCGGCGTGTCATGCGATCGCGGAGGCCCCGGCGCGGATCTACAACCCGCTCTTCATCTACGGCGGCGTCGGGCTCGGGAAGACGCACCTCATGCACGCGATCGGGAACGCGATCCTGGCGCGTGATCCGAGCAAGCGGGTGGCTTACATCACGAGCGAGCGCTTCACCAACGATCTGATCGCCTCGATCCAGGAGGGGCGGATGGCGGAGTTCCGCCGGCGCTACCGCGAGATCGATCTCCTCCTGATCGACGACGTGCAGTTCCTGGGCGAGAAGGAACGGACGCAGGAAGAGTTTTTCCACACCTTCAACGCCCTCTACGACGCGCAGCGCCAGATCGTCCTGACGAGCGACCGGCCGCCGAAGGAGATCCCCGGGCTCGAGGAGCGTCTCGTCTCCCGCTTCGAGTGGGGTTTGGTCACCGACATCAAGCCGCCGGACCTCGAGACGCGGGTCGCGATCCTGCGGAAGAAGGCGCAGGAGGACAACCTCGTCCTCGACGACGAGATCCTCGACTTCATCGCGCGCAACTGCCGCTCCAGCGTCCGCGAGCTCGAGGGCGCAACGATCAAACTCTTGGCCTACTCCTCCCTCACCCGCCGCGAGATCACCGTCGAGCTGGCTCGCGAGGCGCTCGGCGGGGTACTCAGCGAGCCGCAGCCCCAGGTCGAACTCACGGTGACGGGGATCCAGGAGCACGTGGCGCGGAGCTGGGGGGTGACCGTCGACGCGCTGAACTCCAAACGGCGCACGAAGGAGATCACCCTCCCGCGGCAGGTCGCGATGTACCTGATCCGCGAGTTGCTTGCTCTCCCGCTCGTGGACATCGGTCGGGCTTTCGGCGGGCGCGACCACTCGACCGTCATACATTCGCTGCAAAAGGTCGAGGAGCTGCTGGTGGAGGATCCCGCGTTGCGCGCGAGGGTTGATGCGCTCCGTGCGGAGCTCGCGGGTTGAGCGCGGCGCCCCGTTCCGGCGCCGTTCACGCCCGTGGAAAAGTGCTGTGGATATCTTGTGGAAATCCAGACGTTTCTCCACGACCTGTGGAGATATGGGGAGAAATGGATGTACTCCACTCGTTCCCCACGCGCTATCCACATCGCGAGTGCAGCGTCCAAATGGCGTGCTGAAGAGGTCTTGGCGGGGTGTGGGTGCTGGTTTCCACGAATCCACATCCCCTATTATGATTGCGAGTTGTATTAATTCAATCGGTACCAGTGTAGTTACCTGTGAACAATTTCACCGACCGTAAGCCGGGGGTGCCATGAGATTCACGATCACGCGGGAGAGTCTCCAGCAGGGTTTGGCTGCCGTCGCCGCCACGATCCCGACGCGCACGACCATGCCAGTACTCTCGAACATCCTGCTCGAAGCCGACACGACTGGTGTCAAGCTGAGCGGCACGGATCTGGACATCGCGGTCAGTCTCCGTGTCCCCGCGGACGTCGAGGAGCCGGGCTCGTTGACGGTCCCAGCGAAGAAGCTGCAGGAGCTGGTCCGTGAGCTCCCCGAGCAGCCGGTCCGGGTCGTGACGCGGGGGGAGCGGATCGAGCTCAGCTGTGGTCGTGCGACCTTCCGTATCAATGGGCTCGCCTCCGACGAGTTCCCGACCTTCCCGCGGGTCGACTTCTCCGAGAGCTGGACGGTGACCGGCGGGGTGTTGCAGACTATGATCCGGCAGACCTCGTTCGCGGTCTCGACGGAGGAGAGCCGTCCGATCCTGAACGGGATCCTCTGGCAGCTGGGCGAGGAGGATCTGCGGATGGTAGCCACGAACGGACATCGTTTGGCGCGGATCAGGATCCCAGCCGCGGCGAAGGTATCCGCGCGCGCCGACCTGATCGTGCCGCCGAAGGCCTTCCATCAGGTCGAACGTCTCTTCAGCAGCGAACAGGAGATCGAGGTCGCGCGGAGCGAGAACCACCTCGGGTTCCGCTCGGGGGGGACGGAGATCTACACCCGTCTGATCGAGGGTCCGTATCCGAACTACGAGCAGGTCATCCCGAAGGACAACGACAAGATCGTGACCGCCGACCGCGCGCAGCTGAGCGCCGCGCTACGTCGTATGGCGGTGATCGCGAGCGAGCAGAACCGCCGTGTTCGCCTAACCTTCGGCGGGCCGATGGCCCGTCTCTCGGTCGAGACCTCGGACCTGGGCGAGGCGCAGGAGGAGGTCGAGGTGATGTACCAGGGCGAACCCCTCGAGATCGGGTTCAACGCCAACTACCTGATCGAGGTCCTGCGTTACATCCCGACCGACGAGGTGCGGCTGACCTTCCGCTCCCCCGAGCGGGCGGCGATCGTGGAGCCGATCCCGGAGATGCCGGGTGGCGGCGATTACATCTGCCTGGTGATGCCGCTCCGGCTGTTGGACTGAGCGGAGGGAGTCCCGTGATGCCGGTCGATCAGATGGCGATGACGGCGGTGGCGTCGGGCGACGCCGCCGCGCCCCCCTGCACCGTTGCCCGGCCCGAGTCGAGTGCTCCCGCGAGTGCAGCGCCGGGCGGAGTGGTGGGCGACCGGCGTCGTGGGGTCGGCCGGGCCGTACTATCGACGTTGCTGTTCGCCGGATCCCTGCTCGTCCAGGCCGGCTGTGGCGCCTCCGGGCCGCCGCCGGTCCTGGTCGTGGGCGACGTAGGCTACGCGGAGGTCGAGTTGGGTGCGCTGCCGGCCGCGGAGCGGGAGGAGCTGGCGACGTTGAGTGCCTTCGGGCTGGCCGTAGCGCGGCAGGAGCTTGGGAAGCTGGCCGCGCCGCTGGTCGAACGCGAGCGGCAGCGGCTGCTACTGCGTCGTCTGATCACGGAGATCTCGCTGCGCGAGCTCGGCATCGACGACGCGGCGTTGGCGGCGCTCTACGCCGCGGATCCCGAATACGAGCTGACCGTTCGGCACCTCGTGATACTGTCGGACCGCTGGCGGTCGGAGGAGGACCGGGCGCGGGCCCGGGCCCGGGCGGAGGAGGCGCTGCGCGAGGTGAAGGGTGGCGCCGACTTCGTCGACGTCGCCTCGCGGTACTCCGAGGAGGCGGGGGCCGCCGAGCGCGGCGGGCTCCTCGAGCCGGGGCGGCGCGGGACCTGGGTTCCCGAGTTCTGGCAGACCGCCGTGTCGCTCGAGCCGGGCGCGATCAGTGACGTGATCGAGACGAAGTACGGGTTCCACGTACTCCGTCTCGAGGCGCGGCGGGTGGTCCCGTTGGAGGAGGTGCGCTACGAGGTGATCGGACGGTTGGTCGATCTGGAGGGCGCGCGGCCCGCCGCGGACGCCTGGATAGCCCGCCACACCGCTTCCCTCGCGCTGGACGAGGCCGTCGCCCTCGAGTGGCGGCGTGGTTCCGTAGCGGACGACGCCGCGCTGGCGAGCTGGCCGGGCGGCGCGTACCATGCGGCCGATCTCGATGCTTACCTGGCGACGCTGGATACGGAGGCGGCCGCCCGTTTCCGGGAGGCGCCGGACGAGACCTACCTCGAGGTGGTACGGGCGCTGGCGCGGAACGCCATGCTGGTGGCGCACGCGCGGGAGTTGGGGCTACGGCTCACCGACCGGGAGGATGCCGAGCTCGTGGAAGCGGCGGTGACGCGTTTCCGCGAGCTCGCGGCGGCGCTCGGTTTCCGGCAGGGGATGAAGCCGGATATCCTCAAGACGACGGCTCTCGAGGCGCTTTCGTCCAGCGCGCAGCGCCAGCTGATAGCCCGGCGCGAGGTCCTTGCCGCGGCGCCGACGATCCGCGCCCTCTACCCCGTGGAGTTTCGCCACAAGAACTGAGCCGCCGCGACCGCGTCACCCCTTCCCTTCCCCTTCCCCGAAGTACGGCTCCATGTGCACCAGCACGCCCACGACCTCGGGGATGGCCGCGCGGATCCTGCTCTTGACGATCCCACCGAGGACGTGCGCTTCTTCGAGCGGCATCCGCGGGTCGGCCTGGACGTGGATGTCGACGTAATAGACCAACCCAGTCTTCCGGACCGCCAGCTTCTCGATCGCGCGCACGCCTTCGACCGACGCGGCGGTGTGGGCGATTCGCTCGACGATCTCGGAGCCGGGCATCCGGTCCATCAGGTCGTGGAGCGCCGGGCGCAGCAGGGCGACACCGTTGTAGCCGATGATGACCGCCGCGACGAGGGCGGCCCAGTCGTCGGCGGCCTCCCACCCCGGTCCCCCGATCAAGGCGATCGTTATCCCGATGAAGGCCGCGAGCGACGTGAGCGCGTCGCTCAGGTGGTGCCAGGCGTCGGCGCGGACGGCGATGCTCTGGACGCTCGTCCCCACCCGCTGCACCCGGCGCGAGAGGATCCATTTCACGGCGACGACCGTGACGAGGACGCCGAGGGTCCAGGGTGCCGGGGCATGGTGAGGGGTAGCGATCTCACGGATCGCGGCGACCGCGACCACGACCGCCGCGCCCAGCATCATGATGGAGACGACGGAGCCCGCCAGCGATTCGGCCTTCCCGTAGCCGAAGGGGTATTCCTCGTCCGGGTCGCGCCCGGCGAGGGTGAGCCCGCCCCAGACTATGAGGGATGAGAAGATGTCGGCGGCCGACTCGATCCCGTCGGCCACCAGGGCGTAGCTATGCCCGACGATGCCGGCCAGCAGCTTCGCCAGTGCGAGCCCCGCGTTGACCAGTACCCCGAGCTGCGCGGAGCGGATGCCGAGTTGAATCCGATCTCTGTTGCGGTGCATGAGGACCTTACCCGCGTCGTTGCGGAGTGGTCCGTCCCGTTTTCACGCTGCCGGCCCGGCCCCGGGCACGGGTTGTTCAGCCCAGGAGCTCCGCGGCGGTGAAGAGCGCGACGAGCGGGTAGCCGTGCTCCTGGAGCCGTTCCCGGCCCCCTTCCTGCCGGTCGACGACCGCGAGGACGCCGAGCACTCTGCCCCCCTCGTCCTCGACGGCGCGGATGGCCTTGAGCGCGCTCTCGCCGCTCGTCACCACGTCCTCGACGACGACCACGTCCATCCCGCTGGAGAACCCCCCCTCGATGCGGCGCCCCGTCCCGTGGCCCTTGGGCTCTTTGCGCACCGTGAAGGCGTCGAGGGTCCTCCCGGCGAGCGTCGCGCTGTGCGCGATCGAGTAGGCGACGGGGTCGGCGCCGAGTGTGAGCCCGCCGACGGCCGCCGGGCGCCACCCGGCATCGTCGAGGGCGGCGAGGGCGACGCGGCCGATGAGCACCTGGCCCTGGCCGCTCATGGTGGTCAGCCGGGCGTCGATGTAGTAGGAAGAGCGGGCACCGCTGGCGAGGATGAAGTCGCCGCGCCGAACGGAGCGTTCGATCAAGAGGGCCCGCAGGCGGTCACGATCGGTCATCTGCGATCTGCTCCAAACGATCAGAGGTGAAAGCAACGCGGTGAGAAGATAGCATGGAGAGGCTTGGAGGGTAAGGAGCGTCGACGGACACCTGGCGGCCGGCGCCCGACGTCGTCTTCAGGAGATGATCGACGGTTCGACCTCTTCCCATTCGTCGTAGACCCCCTCGCCGAAGCTGACGTCGAGCGCTTCGAGGGCGGCGGCGACGTCGGGGTGCTCGAGGAGGGTGGCCAGGTCACGCGCCTCGAGGAACTCGAGGAACTGGTCCTGGCGGTTCGCGGCACGGAAGAGCCAGGCATGGCCGCCGGCGGCGGTGAAGGTGGCCTCGAGGCGGCGCCACCCCGCGATGTACTCGTCTAGCTCGCAGAGCGGGACCAGACGCCGGGTGCCACGGAGCTGTCTCATCGCTCGTCACCAGGGTGCAGGGTGGACGGATGGGAGTCGCGCATGGCAACGAAACGAAGGGGTGTGGACATGGCGATCTCGATGTAGGGCCTAGATTTCGGGGTTATGGCGACAAAGGTGGGACCTCGGCGCCGGTTTGGCAAGACGGCAGCGACGAGAGGTGGTCTCGTCGCTGCCGTCTCGGTCATACCGCTCGCCGGGTTAGGCCCGGGTCGTGCCGCCGGGCGGGGCGTGTCACCCGCTCAGGTGGCCGGCGCCGGGGCCGGGCCGGAATCGCCGAAGAGGTCGACGGTGATCGCCTGGAGGAGGAGCTCGTGGGCGCGCTCGACGATCTCGTCGAGGGAGGGGGTGTGCGCGAACATCTCGCGCGCCCGTTCCCGGATCTCGTCGACGGTCGGGAGGTGCGGGAGCTGGAGCTCGGCGAGGATCGTAGCGGCCTGCGAGCCGGCCTGCTGGACGCGGGCGGCGAGCTCCTGGAAGCTCGGGGTGTGCGCCCAGGCCTCCCGGATCTGCGCCGAGATCTTCTCGGTCGGGAAGCTGAAGGCGAGCTGCCGCGCGACCCTTTCGACCGCCTTACGGCCGAGACGCTGCTCGTTGCGGACGACCTCCGGCGGCGGCTCACGCAGGTCCCAGACGATCCGGAACCAGGAGAGGACCTTGAGGACGTAGTAGGTCGGGTCGATCTCCCACCAGCGGAACCCCTGGCGGGTGGAGCTCTGGTAGTGGTGGTGGTTGTTGTGCCACCCCTCGCCCAGGGTGATCAGGGCGAGCCACCAGTTGTTGCGGGAGTCGTCCCCGGTCACGTAGCGCTGCCTCCCCACCACGTGCGCCATCGAGTTGATCATGAAGGTCCCGTGGTAGAGGAGGACGGTGCTCAGGAAGAACCCGACGAAGAGCCCCGGCCACCCGGCGTACAGGTAGCACCCGATGGCGAGGAGGAGCGCCGGGAGGTTCTGGAACCGGTCGAGCCAGACCAGCTCCGGGAAGCGCATCAGGTCGCCGACCTGCGAGTAGTCCGCCTCGCCGCGCTTGCGCGAGAAGATCCACCCGACGTGCGAGAAGAAGAAGCCGTGGTGCCGGGGGGAGTGCACGTCGCTCGGGAGGTCGGAGTGCTTGTGGTGGTGCCGGTGCTGCGCGGCCCACCAGAGGACCCCCTTCTGCGCGCTCGTCTGGCAGAGGAAGGCCAGGATGAACTGTCCCAGACGGCTGGTCTTGTAGGACCGGTGCGAGAAGTACCGGTGGTAGCCGGCGGTGACGGCGAACATCCTGATCAGGTAGAGGGCGATGCAGAGGACGACGGCCTTGGTGGTGAACCCCGTCCAGATGATCCCCAGGCAGGCCAGGTGCACGAGGACGAAGGGGATCGCCGATGGGTAGATGATGTCGTCGTGGAAGTCTTCTTCGTGCTCAGCTGAATGGACGGTAGGCTTAGTTACGGACAAAGGTAGTATCTCCGAGTACGGCGTTGTTTACGTCCGGCACCGTCGGCGGTACCGAAACAAGAAGCGTAGCAGGTTCCGGACCGATAAGCAAATGCCGTGGGGGTGACTTGCGATGCAGGTGCCCGTGGGTTCGATTCCCAGGATGGCCGAGATGGAGCGTATCGAGGGAGCTAGACGGATCCTGCTGGTCGACTGCGACGCCTTCTTCGTACAGGTCGCGCGGCTGGAAGATCCGGAAGGTGCGGGGCGGGCGCCGCTCCTGATCGTCGGCGGGAGGCCGGACGAGCGGGGGGTGGTCTGCTCGGCGTCGTACGAGGCGCGGCGCTATGGGGTGCGCTCGGCTATGCCGACCGCCCGCGCGCTCCGGCTCTGCCCAGACGCGCTCCTGGTTCCGGTCCCGCGCGAGGCCTGCGTGCGCCGGAGCCGGGAGGTGCGCGCGGTGCTGGAGAGGTTCACGCCGGTGGTCGACCCGGCGTCGATCGACGAGTTCTATCTGGATCTGACCGGGACGGAGGTCGTCCATGGGGGAGAGCCGCTGGAGGCGACGGCGCACCGGATCAGGCGGGCGGTGAAGGAGGAGACGGGGATCGAGGTCTCGATCGGCGGGGGGGCGTACCGGACGGTGGCGAAGCTGGCGGTGGAGTCGGCGAAGCCGGCGGGGGTGCGGGTGGTCCCGCCGGAGGAGCAGGCCGAGTTCATGCGCGGGTTCGAGCTGGCGGCGCTACCGGGGGTGGGGCCGGTCCTGGCGGAGCGGCTGCGGGGGCTGGGGCTGCGGACGGTGCCGGACGCGCTGCGCTACGACGAGGCGATGCTGCGCCGGCTGCTGGGCGACGCCACGGGGGGGATGCTCTTCCGCCGGGCCCGGGGGCTCGACCCGGTCGCCGGGGTGGGGCGCGGCGGGGGGAGGTCGATCAGCCGGGAGGAGACCTTCGCGCGGGACCTGCACGACGACCGCGAGCTGCGGCGGGAGCTGTTGCGGCTGGTGGTGCGGATCGCCGCGGATCTGCGGCGTGAGGGGCTCCTGGCGCGGACGGTGACGGTCAAGCTCCGGGACGAGGATTTCCGGACGCGCCAGGCGAGCCGCACGTTGGGCGAGGGGGTGGCATCGGACCGTGCGATACACCAGGTCGCGCTCGAGCTACTCGAGAAGCTGCGCCGGGCGCGGCGGACCGGGGCCCGTCTCCTCGGGGTCGCGCTCTCGCAGCTCCAGCCCGCGGCCGGGGGGGACGGCGGTCCGTCGCAGCTCGGGCTCTTCGAGGAGGGCGAGGGTGGTGTGGAGGCGGGCGGGGCGCCGCTCGAGACCGCGCGGGATCGGTCGCTGGCGCAGGCGGTGGACGACCTGCGCGCGCGCTTCGGCCCCAACGCCGTGGTGCCCGGGGGGATCGTGGAGCGGTGACCGGGGGGCGCCGGCGGGGTGCTTCCGGCGATTCGAGCGCCGGCGGGATCCCGGGCGGGGCAGCCCCAGGGTGCCGCCGGGGGTGCGGTAGACGACGTCGTCCAGCGCGATTCCGTGGTGTTTCGCCCGGCCGTCCGGGGTCTGGAAAGTCCGTCCCGATAGAGGCTTATCCCGTTCCAGTGGTGCGAAAGCTGCGCTGGAGTATGGAAGGGGTGGGAACGGGACAAGCCGAATGAAGGAGGACGATGATGGCCAAGGCGAACAACCTGGTCAGAGGGATGGCGATAGGAGCCGGGCTGATGTATCTGCTCGACCCTGACCGTGGTCGTCGCAGGCGTGCCATGGTACGGGACCAGGTAGTCAGCGGCTGGCACGAGTTGGACGACGCGGTGGACACGGCGAGCCGGGACCTGAAGAACCGGGCGCGCGGGGTGCTAGCGGAGACGCGGTCGCGGATCCGGGGCGAGGATGTGGACGACGAGGTGCTCCGGGAGCGGATCCGGTCGCGGATCGGGCGGGTGGTCTCGCATCCGCACGCGATCGAGGTGGAGGCGGAGGGTGGGTGCGTCACCTTGAAGGGGCCGGTCCTGGAGTCGGAGAAGGCGGCGCTGGTCTCGACGGTGAAGGGGATCCGCGGGGTGGACGGGGTGATCGACCGTCTCGAGGTGCACGAGGAGCCCGGGCGGGTGCCGGGGCTGCAGGGGACGCGGCGGATGACCGGGTCACGGAGCGCGATCTTCCAGGAGAACTGGGCCCCCGCGATACGTCTCCTGATGGGTGTGGGTGGTGGTCTCTCCATGATCTACGGGCGGCGGATGCGTGGGCCGGTGGGGTCGATGGTCCGCCTCCTCGGGCTAGGGGTGCTCCTCCGGGCCGCGACGAACATGCGGCTCAACCGGCTGACCGGGATGGGCGCCGGCCGGCGGGCGGTCGAGGTGCAGAAGATGATCAACATCGACGCGCCGGTGGAGGAGGTCTTCGAGTTCTGGAGCCATGCCGAGAACTTCCCGCGGTTCATGTCGATGCTGCGCGAGGCGCGCCGGGTCGGTGACGACCGCTGGCACATCGTGGTCGAGGGGCCCGCGGGGACGACGGTCGAGTGGGACGCGATCGTCACGAAGTTCGTGCCGAACGAGTGCATCGCGTGGAAGAGCGCCGAGGGCGCGACGGTGCCGAACGCTGGTATCGTGAAGTTCCTGCCGAACGAGAAGGGCGGGACGAGGATCGACATCAGGTTGAGCTACAACCCTCCAGGGGGCGCGCTGGGCCACGCGCTGGCGAGCTTCTTCGGCTTCGATCCGAAGAGCGGGTTGCACGAGGATCTGGTCAGGTTCAAGTCGCTGATCGAAGAGGGGAAGACGACGGCGCATGGCCAGACGGTGACGCGGGAGGACCTGGGTGCGTTCCCGGCGGGGGTCGAGCCGCAGCAGCGGTTCGGCGGCTCCTCCGGCAAGACGACGCAGCACTGAGTCCCACCCGAGGCGTGGCGGGCCCGGTCGCGGTGGTGGCCGCGGCCGGGGTCCCCGCCCCGCGGCGCCGAGGGAGCGCGGCGGGCGGCGGGCTCCCGGCGCCGGATCAGAAGATGTAGACCGGCACACCCTTGTAGACCTGAGCGAAGAGACGGGCCACATCCTCGTTGTGGAGGCGGATGCACCCGTGGGTCACGGGCCGGCCGATCGAGGCGTCGGTGTTGGTGCCGTGGATGAGGTAGCCGTCGCCGAGGTCGATCTTGTGGGTGCCGAGCACCTCGGGGATCTGTCGTTGCGGGGTGCCGAGGGGTGGGACGAAGATCTTCCCGTCGAAGATGATCTCGGTCCCCGGGGTGAAGGGCCAGAAGTTGCCGTACCGGTTGACGCGCCCGACCCCTTCTTTCCTCACCTCGATGGTCGTTCCATCGCCGAGCTTCACCTTCTGTCCGTACTTCAGGAAGACCGGTTCGAGATCCTTCGCCGCGGCGATCTCGTAGTAGTGCCAGTCAGGTGGGACCCAGACCGGGTCGGCCGCCTTGTCGAGGACTGTGAGGCGGCCGCGCGGGGTCTTGAAGTGGTAGGTCTTGTCGCGATAGGTGAAGGTCTCGTCCATCCCGACCGCCGCGGGGGCGGCGAGGATGGTGTCCTTGCCTTCGACGAGCCAGAGCCAGCGGTCCTGGAGCGAGATGATGATGCGGCGACGGGTGGCGGTCCGGGCGGCTTCATAGGTGGCGGCGCCGAGGCGGTCGGTGGGGCGGCGGGGCACGGGGGGTGCCGGGGGGCGTTCCACCAGCTGGCGCTCGCCACCGGGGAGGAGGTTGTGCAGGTGTTGGCACCCGCCGGCGGCGAGAGGTACGAGCAGTGCGAGGGGGAACGCCCAGAGGGTGGGGGTGCGGCGGATCCTTGGGCGGCGAAAGGAGTAACATGGCGGCCTTGGGCGCAGCGTGTTGGCGCCGGCAGGGTGTCGCGCCGATGTGCAAACGTTTGATGGGGTCATTACCAGCTTCGAGTCGGGGGTCTTGATAGAGATGCATCGTTCGGAACGGGGCGGGTTGCAGGAGCCAGGCCATTCCCGTGGGGGTGTGGCCGTGGCGGTGAGCGCCCTATGAAAGCACAGGAGCTGTCTCGGGGCGAGGTCCTGATCGTCTTCAGCGGTCTGACCCTCGCCATGTTGTTGGCCGCGCTGGACTCGACGATCGTCGCGACGGCGCTGCCGACGATCGTCGGAGAGTTGGGCGGGTTGCAGCGACTCGCCTGGGTGGTGACCGCGTACCTGCTGGCGCAGACGGTGGTCACCCCCATCTACGGTAAGCTGGGCGACCTCTACGGCCGGAAGGTCGTGCTCCAGTCGGGGATCATGGTCTTCCTGGTCGGCTCGGCGCTCTGCGGGATGAGCGCGAGCATGGCCCAGCTCATCATCTTCCGCGCGATCCAGGGGCTGGGGGGCGGGGGGCTGATCGTGACGACGCAGGCGGTGGTGGGCGACATCGTCCCGCCGCGGGAGCGGGGTCGTTATCAGGGGATCTTCGGCGCGGTCTTCGGGATCGCGAGCATAGCCGGCCCGCTACTCGGGGGTTACTTCACGTCGCACCTCTCCTGGCGCTGGATCTTCTACATCAACCTCCCGCTCGGGGTACTCGCCCTGATCGTGATCGGCCTCACGCTCCCGCGCGGGACGAAGCGGGTGCAGCGGTCGATCGACTACCTGGGCGCGGGGCTGCTCGCCATGTTCCTGAGCGCGGTGGTGCTGCTGACCGATCTGGGTGGGGTGAGCTACCCGTGGGGCTCGCCGGAGATCGTCGCGCTCGGTCTGTTCGCGGTGGTGACGCTGGTGGGGTTCCTGGTGGCGGAGTCGCGCGCGGCCGAGCCGATCATCCCGCTGCGGCTCTTCGGGAACCGGACCTTCTCGGTGACCTCGGGGGTCGCGCTGATCGTGGGTTTCGCGCTCTTCGGCTCGGTGACCTACATCCCTCTCTTCCTGCAGGTGGTCAACGGCGCCTCGCCTACCGGCTCGGGGCTGCAGATGCTCCCGATGATGGGCGGGATGCTCCTCACCTCGATCACCACGGGCCAGCTCATCAGCCGCTGGGGGCGTTACAAGGTCTTCCCGGTGGTCGGGACGGCGGTGATGACGGTGGGGCTCTTCCTCCTCTCGCGGATGACCGAGGACACCACGATCGTCGGGGCGTCGGTCTACATGCTGGTCCTGGGGCTCGGGCTCGGGATGGTGATGCAGGTGCTGGTGATCGCGGTGCAGAACGCGGTGGACTACCGGGATCTCGGGGTGGCGACGTCGGGCGCGACGCTCTTCCGGCTGATCGGGGGTTCGCTGGGGACGGCGGTCTTCGGGGCGATCTTCGCGGCGCGTCTGGACTCGTACCTGGCGCGCGCGCTCCCCGCGGGGGCGGGGTTGGGGGCGGGGCTGACCCCGCAGCAGCTCGTCGAGCTACCCGCCGGGGTGCGGGCGGTCTACGTGAGCGGGTTCACCGATTCGCTCTCGGTGGTCTTCCTGACCGCGCTGGCGATCGCGGTCTGCGCGTTCGTCCTGACCTGGCTGATCCCGGAGCGGCAGCTGCGGGAGACGGTGGCGACGATGGCGGGCGATGTCGGGCAGGAGACGGAGGCGACCTTCCCGCTCCCCAAGGACGACGAATCCTTCGCCAAGCTCGAGCGTGCCCTCTCGCTGCGGGTGAGCCGCGACGCCAAGCGTCGCTACATCGAGGAGGTCACGACCCGGGCGGGGGTGGCGCTGTCGCCGCTGGCGGCCTGGCTCCTGGTGAGGGTGGCGGCGGACCCGGAGCTCGAACTGGCGGAGCTGTCGCGGGTGTACCGAATCGATGCGGCGCGGGTGGATGGGGCGTACGGCGAGCTCGGGCGCGCGGGGCTGGTGCGCGACCGGCACAATGGGGTGGCGGGTCGTGAGATCACCGCGGCGGGGCGGGACGTCTTGCGGCGGCTCTCGGCCGCTCGCCGGGCGTATCTGGCCCGGCTCATCGGAGAGTGGAGCCCGGAGGACCGGGCGGCGCTCGTCAGGCGTCTGGCGTGGGTCTCGGCGGATGGAGCGGAGGATGGGCCGCCACCTGCCGGGTGAATCCCGGGACAGGTCCGGGCCGAGGGAAACGATTGGTGGATCGGGAGATGTGCATGGGCCGGAGCGAGACGAGAGGGGGTGTGGACGGGGGGGGCGTGAGTAGTCGCGATCGGGTAGGCGACGTCGTCGTCTGAAATGACTCCTCCTCTCTAGTGACTCCGGTAGGGAACTGCCCCAGGTCGGCGGGCGCGCACCCCGGCGGCGCGGCACCACTCCTGCAGCGGGAGCAGCGCCACCTGCCCGCCCCGCACTCGGCGCGTAGCTGCGGGTGGTGAACCAGAACCGGAGGGACTCATGGCAGAGATGAATCGCGACCTGGTGCGGTTGAGCGACAGCGATTTCGACGTCGCGGAGGGGGACATCGATCCGCGTGGCTGGAAGGTCATCTCGGCGGACGGGAGGGAGATCGGCGAGGTGGAGGAGCTGATCGGCGACACGAACACGCGCAAGGTCCGCTACCTCGAGTGCGACCTGAACGAACAGGAGCTGGGGCTGGCGGAAGACCGCAACGCGCTCATCCCGGTCGGCTACGTCCGGTTGGACGAATCGGCGAAGCGGGTGCTGCTGGAGGGGGTCACGGCGGGCGAGGTGGTGCAGATGCCGGCGACGATCAGCGATCTCGCGACGCGGAGTGAGACCGAGTTCCGCGCCACGGAACGCGAGGCGGAGAACGAGTTCCGGATCACCCGGTCGGAGGAGGAGCTGGACGTCAGCAAGCGGGATGTGGTGACGGGCGACGTCGTCCTCAGCAAGCATGTTGAGACGGAGCGGGTTTCGCGGCCGGTGAGCCGGGTGCACGAGGAGGTGGACATCGAGCGGCGGCCGGTCGAGGGCGGGATGCGTGCGGGCGAGGCCGAGTTCGAGGACCAGGAGATCCGGATCCCGTTGCGGGAGGAGGAGATCGAGGTCAGCAAGCACCCCGAGGTGAAGGAGGAGCTGATCGTCCGGAAGCGCCCGGTGGTGGAGCAGGAGGAGGTGGAGGCCGATCTGCGGCGGGAGCGTATCGACGTCGAGCGGCACGGCGAGGTGGAGGAGAAGGAGCGGCCGGATCGCGACGACGGGAGGTGAGGCGGTGTCGTCGTGATCGTGGGCGCGCATGCCCCGCCGTAGTGGTACGGTGTCGAGGTGAGGTCCGAGCTACCACGGGTGTCCGACTCCGCGGCGTGGTCTCCGACGAGATCCGCTCGCCGCGGACCCGGACGCCCGGGTAGTCTTCGGCTGTTTCCGGCATGGGTCGATCACCACTGCCGAGGGCGCCCCTCCTCCTCCCACCCCTCCGGCTCGATCTGGAGCGTGCTGTGGTCGATCCCGAAGCGCTCGCGGAGGAGGGTTTGCAGCGTGCGCAGCAACCCGGGGTGCGGGCGCGGCCCGGCGGTGACCAGGTGGGCGGAGAGGGCGTGCATCCCGCTGGTGATGCTCCAGATGTGGAGGTCGTGGACGTCGACGACGCCGGGGGCGGCGAGGAGCGCGGAGCGTACCTCGTCGACGTCGATATGCCCCGGGGCCCGTTCCATCAGCACCGCCACCGACTCCTTGAGGAGACCCCAGGCGGAGTAGACCACCAGGAGGGAGATCAGGAGGGAGGCGAGGGGGTCGACCCAGTACCAGCCGAGGGTCCAGATCAACGTCGCCGCGGCGAGGGTCTGCACGCTACCGAGGAGGTCGGAGAGGACGTGCAGCCAGGCGCCGCGGAGGTTGAGACTCTCGTGCCGGTCGTCGTGCAGGAGGAAGAGCCCGGCCAGGTTGACCAGGAGCCCGCCCGCGGCGATCACCGCCATCGGCCCCCCGTCGATCGTGGGGGGCGACGCGAAGCGCCGGATCGCTTCATAGGTGATGAAGATCGCGATCGCTATCAATGCGGCGGAGTTGATCAGCGCGGCCAGGATCTCGGTGCGGTAGTAGCCGTAGGTGTGGCGGGGGCCGGGCGGGCGCCGCGCGAACCAGAGCGCGAAGATGGCCAGCGCGATGGCGGCGGCGTCGGAGAGCATGTGGCCGGCATCGGCCAGGAGCGCCAGGGACCCGGTCAACAGCCCCCCCACGACCTCGGCCACCATGTAGCAGACGACGAGGCCCAGGGTGGCCGCGAGGCGCTTCATGCTCCGCGGGTGGCCGGCCGACGGCCGGTGTCGATCTCGCTCGTGACAGTCCATAGATCGCCGGTGCGGACTCTCCCCGGGAGGTATGGACAGCACGAGGCGTTCCGGGAGGAGAGCAGCGCCGCGCCGACCCCTCCCCGCCCTCCTCGCCCGCGTCGACCGGCTCCCCGCGGACGAGCGCTGCCGCGTCGCTCGGCTCCTCGAGGAGCGGTGGGGGAAGGAGCGGCGAGGGGGGTGGCGGAGTTGGAACCTGAGCGATGCGCGGGCGCGTCGTCTGGCGGATGACGGCGCGATCGTGGCGCCCTTGTGCCCGGGAAAGTAGGCGGCTTACAATGGGGGGCGGTGAAGCAGCCAGCCTTCCATATGGACCGCCACCGACCAGGATACCTATGCGTCCGATCGAAGAGAAGTTCGCCAAACTCGGTGTCGACTACGCGCCCGGCCAGGAGGTACGGCGACGCGACGAGCTCCCCGACGGCGTGCTGCGCGGCGAGCCGCTCCCCGGCGTTCCGGTCGATTTCTCGCACGGCGATGTGAACGAGAGCGCGTTCCCGCCGACGCCCGGGGCGCTGGAGGAGTTCGTCGCCGGGGTACGGCGGGGCGGCTCCCAGGCGTACACGGAGTACCGGGGGGATGCGGGGATCCGGGCGTTGGTGGCGGATCGGTTGGCGTCGTTCACCGGACACCCGATATCGGCGGCGGACGAACTGATCGTCACCCCCGGGACGCAGGGCGCGCTCTTCCTCGCCCTCGGCGCGACGGTCATGCCGGGGGACCGGGTGGCGATCGTGCGCCCCGACTACTTCGCGAACCGCAAGCTGGTCGACTTCCTGGGCGGGGAGGTCGTGCCGGTGCGGCTGGACTATCTGTCGCAATCCGACGGGGCGGGGCTGGACCTGGAGGAGCTGGAAGACGCGTTCCGGTCCGGGGTGCGGACCTTCCTCTTCTCCAACCCCAACAACCCCACCGGCGTGATCTACTCGCCCGAGGAGATCCGGCAGATCGCCGAGCTGGCGAGCGAGTACGGGGTCACGGTGATCGTGGACCAGCTCTATTCGCGGCTGGTCTACGATGGCCGTGAGTTCACGCACCTGCGCGCGTCGGAGGTCGCCCCCGAGAACGTGGTGACGATCATGGGGCCGTCGAAGACCGAGTCGCTGAGCGGGTACCGCCTGGGGGTGGCGTTCGGCGCGGCGCGGATCATCGAGCGGATGGAGAAGCTGCAGGCGATCGTCTCGCTGCGCGCGCCGGGGTACTCGCAGGCGGTGCTGCGGACCTGGTTCGCGGAGCCGGCGGGTTGGATGGAAGAGCGGACACGGCTGCACCAGGCGATCCGCGACGACCTGGTCGCGGTGTTCCGGGGTGTCCCGGGAATCGCCGTGCGGGTTCCGGAAGCCGGGAGCTATCTCTTCCCGAAGCTGCCGGCGCTCACCCTGCCGTTGAAGAGCTTCGTGAAGGCGCTGCGGGTCCAGGCGAACGTGGTGGTGACGCCGGGGACGGAGTTCAGCCCGGATGCCACGGACAGTATTCGGCTGAACTTCTCGCAGAACCACGAGGCGGCGGTGGGCGCCGCGGAGCGGATCGCGCGGCTGGTGGAGAGGTATGGGGGGTGAGGGGACGCGATCGTTGTGAGTGTCGGTGGCCCCGCCTAGATTGTCCCCGGCGCCGCGAGTCGGCGCCGGGGTTTCGCTTTCCAGCCGATCCAGGTCCAATCAGATGATAGAGCAGAATCGTGTGGCCGTGACGGATTTTAGGCCGTTTGCGGATTTCATCGTTTCTCGGCTTCATCGGTCTTGGTTATGCAAGCGGCAGCTTCGTACCAGTAGTATATTGGTAGTGAGACCGTAGAGTACTGGAGGGTGCATGAGCAGACGCAACGGCCGAGACGGCGAGGGACTTCGCGTGAAGACACCGGCCGAAGTACGCGCCATCCTGGCCGAACTACGTGCCCGGTTGGAGAAAATCTACGGTGATCGTCTGCGCGGACTCTATCTCTACGGATCCTATGCCCGTGGCGATGCGAGAGTTGGTAGCGACCTCGACGTGCTCGTCGTACTCGACCAAGTCCACTCCTACTGGGAGGAGATCAAGCGGACGAGCTACGTCAGGGCGGAACTGTCGCTGGCTCACGATCTGACCATCAGTCTCACGTATATCGGGGCGGATGATTGGCACGGTGGCCAGACACCTTTTCTCCGAGGTGTGCGCCACGAGGCAAGGGCGGCGTGAAATAGTATTCGCGCAAGCGGCTCGGTAAGGCTGTGCGGGCACTCGCGGCTGCCAAGAGAGAGGCGTTGGTGAACAACGCTGACTTCGCCGGGGTCTTGAGGAACGGAAGCACCGTCCCGGCGTCCACTACCTTTATCCGCGATCCCTTTAGCGCTTTCTTCTTCCCTATTCCACTCCGAAGGCGACACTTGGCGACGCGCCATTCCCACGGTGTTCGCCCACCACGGTGCAGTAATCTCCGCATCAACTACAACGGCAGCGGATAATCCTCGCATACCGAGTGCTCCAGAATGCCTCTCCGACATCTGGCAGCCGAAAGATTATCCTGTGCGAGATGAACCCGACTCGACGGAGTTCGGGCGAACCTGCGGACAGAAAAGCCTCATTACCAATGCTGGATTGTTGTGTTGGACGGTGCAGCGTGAATCGCGCCACTTCCCAGGCCTTGGCTAGTCAATCGGATGCGAAGACGAGTGTCGGTACGGGGTGCTAACCTTGCTTACATGGACGATTCAGCGCATTCTACGTTGCTGGAGGAATCTACCGTGCACCGGTAAGCCGAGGTTGTTGATCCCGCCGACGTATGACCAATAAGACCAGTCTCTCGGAACGCGACGTCTGCACCAAGTTCGTCACCCCCGCCCTCGCTGCGGCGGGGTGGGATCTCCGCCACCAGATCCGGGAGGAGGTCACGCTCACGAAGGGACGGATCAAGGTCCGGGGGCGGATGGTGAGCCGCGGGAAGGCCAAGCGCGCGGATTACGTCCTCTATTACAAGCCGAATCTTCCGCTCGCCGTTATCGAGGCGAAGGACGAGACCCACTCCGTCGGTGCGGGGATGCAGCAGGCCCTTGCCTACGCGAAGATGCTCGACGTCCCGTTCGCTTTCAGCACCAACGGGAAGGCGTTTCTCTTCCACGACCGGACCGGCCAGTCGTCCGAGGTCGAGCGCGAGATCAAGCTTTCCGAGTTCCCCTCCCCCGACGAACTCTGGAGCCGCTATTGCGCGTGGAAGGGGCTCGGGAACGAGGCGGAACGAATCGCCGCGCAGGACTATCACATAGACGCGAGCGGCAAGACGCCGCGTTACTACCAGCTCGTCGCCATTAACCGCGTCGTCGAGGCGATCGCCCGCGGGCAGAAGAGGATCCTGCTGGTGATGGCAACCGGCACGGGGAAGACTTACACCGCGTTCCAAATCATCTGGCGGCTCTGGAAGGCCCGCCTGGTCCGCCGCGTCCTCTTCCTCGCCGACCGCAACATCCTCGTGGACCAGACCCGGATCAACGACTTCAAGCCGTTCGGGAACGCGATGACCAAGATCACGAACCGGACGGTCGACAAGAGCTACGAGATCTACCTAGCCCTCTACCAGGCGGTCTCGGGGACCGACGAGGAGAAGAACATCTACAAGCAGTTCTCTCCCGACTTTTTCGACCTCGTCGTCGTCGACGAGTGCCACCGCGGGAGCGCGGCCGAGGCCTCCGCCTGGCGCGAGATCCTAGAGTACTTCGCCCCGGCCACGCACCTCGGGCTCACCGCGACGCCGAAGGAGACGCGCGACGTCTCCAACATCGAGTACTTCGGCGAGCCGGTCTACACCTACTCCCTCAAGCAGGGGATCGAAGACGGTTACCTCGCCCCGTATAAGGTGGTTCGCATCGACCTGGACAAGGACCTGATCGGCTGGCGACCGGAGAAGGGGCAGCGCGACAAGTACGGGGAGGAGATCGAGGACCGGATCTACGACCAGCGGGACTTCGACCGCACGCTCGTCCTCGAGGAGCGGACAAAGGTCGTCGCCCGGAAGGTCACCGAGTTCCTGAAGGCGACGGACCGGTATGCCAAGACGATCGTCTTCTGCGAGGACATCGACCACGCAGAGCGGATGCGCCAGGCGCTCGTCAACGAGAACGCCGACCTGGTCACCGAGAACCCCCGTTACGTCGTGCGGATCACGGGCGATAACGAGGAGGGGAAGGCGGAGCTCGACAACTTCATCGACCCCGAGAGCCGCTACCCTGTGATCGCAACGACGTCGCGGCTGCTCACGACCGGCGTGGACGCGCAGACGTGCAAGGTCATCGTGCTCGACCGGCGGATCGAGTCGATGACCGAGTTCAAGCAGATCATCGGGCGCGGGACCCGCGTCAACGAAGAGTACGGCAAGTACTACTTCACCATCCTCGACTTCAAGAAGGCGACGGAACTGTTCGCCGACCCGCAGTTCGATGGTGAGCCGGTCAAGATCTACGTGCGCCGACAGGACGAGCCGGTCGTCTTCGAGGACGAGGAGCCGGGGAGCCAGGTCCTGGTCGACGACATGGGCGAAGGGTGGGCAGACGATGACGACACTGGCGACGTCGTCTATGGCCCCGGTGGGGAAGAAGGGCCGCGCCGACGAGTGAAGTACGTCATCGACAACGTCCCGGTCTTCGTCGTGGCAGAGCGGGTCCAGTACTACGGGCCGGATGGGAAGCTGATCACGGAGTCTCTGCGCGATTACACCCGCCGTCGCCTGACTGCCCGTTATGCTACGCTCGACGACTTCCTCCGGCGCTGGACGGCTGCCGAGCGGAAGGAGGCGATCCTGCGCGAGCTGGAGGAGCAGGGCGTGCTCCTGCACGCGCTCGCCGAGGAGGTCGGCCGGGACTACGACCCCTTCGACCTCGTCTGCCACGTCGCCTTCGACCGCCCGCCCCTCACCCGTCGCGAGCGCGCGGAGCGGGTCCGGAAGCGCGACTACTTCGCCCGCTACGGGGACAAGGCCCGGGCGGTGCTAGAAGCGCTCCTCGACAAGTATGCCGACGAGGGGATCGAGACGATCGAAAGCGTCGAGGTACTCCGGGTGCGTCCTCTCTCCGAGCTCGGCACGCCGGTCGAACTCATCCGCAGCTTCGGCTCCAAGGAGGAGTACCTCGAGGCGGTCCGGGAGCTGGAGCGCGCGCTGTACGTGGCGGCGTAGCGGACCCAATCCCCCGTCCGATCCTCCCATGCCGGGGTTGCGCCGTGAATGTTTTGGCGCATATTGTTCACCTGGTGAACCAAACGGCGCAGGACGTGAACGTTTTGGCGCTAATTACTGATTGCGTGAACGAAACGTAGCACGCCGTGAGGGTTTCGGCGCGGTCCGGCTCTGGTGTGATGATATCGACATGACGGGTCCTTCCCGATCTCCTGTATCGAGCTTTAGAGGCCGGGCTCTGCCGCAACCGGCGATCCCCGTCGGGTACGCAGCGCTGATCGACCGGTACGACCTGCGCGTCCCGCTCCCTCCGCGTCTCAGCGCGATCGTCGATCGGTTTCGACCGGAGTCGACCGAGCGGTGGCAGCTGTTCAATCCACGGCGCGCCCCGGCGGACACCCTCGCCGGCCACCTCGAGTTCGCGCTGAAGCGCGAAGGCGTCGATCTCGCGGTGCTCTCGAAGCTCGTCGAGGCCGTGCCGGCCCGGGAGTTCGAGGCGATGATCCGAGCCGCGCCGACGGGCGCCTACGCGCGGCGCATCTGGTTCCTGTACGAGTGGCTGACGGGTCGAACGCTGGACCTCCCGGATGCGCCCAAGGTCGCGGCCGTGCCCGTGGTCGATCCGGAACTCCAGTATGCGTTGTCCGAGGGTGAGCTCTCCGTCCGCCACCGCGTCTACGACAACCTCCCCGGCGACCGGCGCTTCTGCCCGCTGGTCCGGCGCACGCCCACGCTCGAGGCGTACCGTGCCCGGGACCTCGCCGCCCGGGCGCGCGAGGTGATCGGCCGGACCCACCCGGACGTGGTCAGGCGCGCGGCCGCCTTCATGCTGCTGAGCGACTCCCAGGCCTCGTTCCAGATCGAGGGCGAGCGTCCATCGCGCTCGAGGGCCGAACGCTGGGCCCGCGCCATCGCGGAGGCCGGGTCGACCGAACTCTCCGTCCAGGAGCTCGAGCGGTTTCAAGCTCTGGTGATCGGGGATGCCCGCTTCGTCGCGCTCGGGCTCCGGACCGAGGGGAGCTTCGTCGGCACCCGGAACCGCATCACGCAGGACCCTATCCCGGAGCACATCAGCGCCCGGCCGGAGGATCTGCCCTCGTTGATGGACGGGCTCGTCGCCTACGACGGCCGCTCGACGCGAGGAGGGCTCGACCCGGTGGTCGCGGCGGCGGCGGTGGCGTTCGGCTTCGTCTACATCCACCCGTTCGTGGATGGGAACGGGCGGGTGCACCGGTGGCTGATCCACCACGAGCTCGCCGTCGCAGGGTTCAACCCGCCGGGGGTGGTCTTCCCGATCAGCGCGGTGATGCTGCGGCGCCTCGAGGAGTACCGGAGCGTGCTCCGATCGTACTCGGAGCCGCTCCTCGACTGCATCGACTGGCGCCCCACGCCGGAGCACAACGTCGAGGTCCTGAACGACACCGCGGACTACTACCGCTACTTCGACGCGACGGCGCACGCCGAGTTCCTGTACCGCTGCGTGGCGGAGACGATCGAGCGGGACCTCCCGTACGAGGTCGCCTACCTGGAGGCGTTCGACCGGTTCGCCGCGGCGGTCCAGGAGCTGGTGGACATGCCGGACCGGACGATACATCTGCTGCACGACTTCCTGCGGCAGGGGCAGGGGCGCCTGTCACGGCGGGCCCGCACGAAGGAGTTCCGGGCGCTGACCGACGACGAGGTGCGGTCGATCGAGCGCCTGTACGCGGACACGTTCGGCCGGGTCGCGACCGTCGCCGGGACGGACGACCCGGGCGCGCACGACGCCGTTCGGGCTCCAGACCGCGCCGAGTGGTCGTTACGTCGCAATTCGTGCCAGGCGTGAAGATATCGCGCGGCCCGTGAACGCTTCGGCGCGGCGTCGCCCGCCGCGAGGTTGTTCCCGGCCGGCGGGGGTCGCAGATTCCCTGGCCCCGCCGAGGACTCGGCGGTTGACACCGATGGATTTCGAAGCAATACCATGAACCTCTCGACGACGATCAAGTCCATCCAGGACATCATGCGCAAGGATGTCGGGGTGGACGGAGACGCCCAGCGTCTCGGCCAGCTCGGCTGGCTCCTCTTCCTGAAGATCTTCGACGTCCGCGAGGAAGAGCGGGAGCTCATCGAGGACGACTACCTTTCGCCGATCCCCGAGCGGCTGCGGTGGCGGAACTGGGCCGCCGACCCCGAGGGGATGACCGGCGACGAGCTCCTCGCCTTCGTGAACGACGAGCTCTTCCCTGCGCTGAAGGAGCTCCCCGTGAGCGGCGACCCGGACGACCCGGCCGCGGTCGTGCGCGGCGTCTTCGAGGACGCCTACAACTACATGAAGTCCGGGACGCTCCTCCGGCAGGTGATCAACAAGCTGGAGGAAATCGACTTCCACAGCGCGAAGGACCGCCACGTCTTCGGCGACATCTACGAGCAGCTCCTCCGCGACCTGCAGAGCGCCGGGAACGCGGGTGAGTACTACACGCCCCGCGCCGTCACGCAGTTCATGGTCGAGATGGTCGACCCGCGGCTGGGCGAGACGGTCCTCGACCCCGCGTGCGGGACAGGTGGGTTCCTCACGTGCGCCATCGAGCATATCCGCCGGCGGGACGTGCGGACGCCGGAGCACGAGGCGGAGCTGTGTCGCTCGATCCGCGGCGTCGAAAAGAAGCCGCTTCCCCACCTGCTGTGCACGACGAACATGCTGCTGCACGGGATCGACGTCCCGACGAACATCCAGCGCGGCAACACCCTCGCCCGTCCGCTGCGGGACTACGGCCCGAGCGACCGCGTCGACGTCATCGTGACGAACCCGCCGTTCGGCGGGATCGAGGAGGACGGGATCGAGGCGAACTTCCCCACGGAGTATCGCACGAAGGAAACGGCGGACCTCTTCCTCGTGCTGATCAAGCACCTGCTCAAGGACGGCGGCCGCGCGGCGGTCGTGCTGCCGGACGGTTTCCTCTTCGGCGAGGGGGTCAAGACGAGGATCAAGGAGCGGCTCATCGAGGAGTGCGACCTGCACACGATCGTGCGGCTGCCGAAGGGCGTCTTCGCGCCGTACACCTCGATCGCGACGAACCTGCTCTTCTTCACGAAGGGCCGTCCGACGAAGGAGATCTGGTACTACGAGCACCGCTACCCGCCGGGGCAGAAGAGCTACAGCAAGACGAAGCCGATCCGGATCGAGGAGTTCGAGGCGGAGAAGGCGTGGTGGAACGCGCGGGTCGAGAACGACGTCGCCTGGCGCGTCCCGGTGGAGGAGATCCGCGCGCGGGGCTACAACCTGGACCTGAAGAACCCGAACGCGGGCGGCGACGAGCATCGCGACCCCGAGGAGTTGCTGGAGGAGTACACGGCGCTCCTCGCGCAGGTGCAGGAGACGCGGGAGAAGCTCCGGCGGGAGCTGGGCGAGGCCCTCGAGTCGGTGCTGGCGGCGCGGGAGGAGGTGGTGGCGTGACGCCCGAGACGCTGCATCGGCTGTTCGACGTCGTCGCCGACGCGCCGGGCGGGGTGCAGCGGCTCCGCGAGCTGATCCTCCAGCTCGCGGTTCGCGGGAAGCTGGTGCCGCAGGATCCGAACGACGAGCCGGCGAGCGTGCTGCTGGAGAGGATCGAGGAGGAGAAGAGGCGGCTCTACAACGAGGGGAAGATTCGCAAGCTCGAGAAGCTGCCGCCGGTGGGGCCGGACGAGGTGCCGTTCGAGGTGCCGGAGGGGTGGGTGTGGGCACGGTTGGGCGATGTCGCGCTGATCGAAATGGGCAACAGCCCGCCCGGGACGAGCTACAATACGACTGGAGAGGGCGTGCCGCTGATCAACGGACCGTCCGAGTTCTCGCCGGACCCGCTGGGATATGCATTGCTGTCGCAGTACACGACCGAACCGACGAAGCTCTGCCGCCCTGGAGATCTCTTGATCTGCGTGCGCGGAGCGACCACGGGGCGCACAAACATTGCGGCGTTCGAGGCATGCATAGGCCGAGGCGTGGGTCTCATTCGGGCCGGCGATCTGCAGCCCTATGTCAACCGGTACGTCGTATCACGACGTGCCGACATTCTTGCCATGGGGTCGGGGTCGACGTTTCCGAGCATATCGTACCGACACTTGGCAGAACTTCTGATCCCAATCCCCCCCCTCCCCGAACAACACCGCATCGTCGCGAAGGTCGACGAACTCATGGCGCTCTGCGACGAACTGGAGGAACGCCAGCGTCGCCGGGCGGAGAAGCGGGTGAGTCTGAACCGGTCGGCGCTGCACCACTTCACGACGGCCACGGACGACGCCGATCTCGCGCGCCACTGGCGGCGGATCCGGGACCACTTCGACGTCCTCTACGAGGTGCCGGAAACGGTGGCGGAGCTGCGCCACGCGATCCTCCAGCTCGCGGTTCGCGGGAAGCTGGTGCCGCAGGACCCGAATGATGAGCCGGCGAGCGTGCTGCTGGAGAGAATCGAGGAGGAGAAGTGGCGGCTGTACGAGGAGGGGAAGATCCGCAAGCTCGAGAAGCTGCCGCCGGTGGAACCCGACGAGGTGCCGTTCGAGGTGCCGGAGGGGTGGCGGTGGATGCGCTTGGGTGACATCGGGTTGATCGAAATGGGAAACAGTCCGCCTGGGACGAGCTATAATACGGCTGGAGAGGGCGTCCCGCTGATCAACGGACCTTCCGAGTTCTCGCCGGACCCGCTGGGACATACTCTACTTTCGCAGTACACTACTGAACTGACGAAGCTCTGCCGCCCCGGCGATCTCTTGATCTGCGTGCGCGGAGCGACCACGGGGCGCACAAACATTGCGGCGTTCGAGGCATGCATTGGCCGAGGTGTGGCTCTCATTCGCGCAGGCGAGCTGCAGTCCTATGTCAACTGGTACGTCGTCTCGCGACGTCACGATATTCTTTCCATGGGGTCGGGGTCGACGTTTCCGAGCATTTCGTACCGACATCTGGCCGAACTACCGATCCCGATTCCCCCCCTCCCCGAACAACACCGCATCGTCGCCAAGGTCGACCGCCTCATGGCGCTCTGCGACGAGCTGGAGACCAAGCTCACCGCGTCTCGCACGAAGGCCGAGTGCCTTGCCGCTTCAGTGGTACACGAAATGAGTGCGGTGTAGCGGTTCATAGCTGTTGCAGACGGTGTCCGCTCGAGAGCGGAATCCCATCATCGCCGATACGTAACCGTTCAGCCTGTTGGAAGTAGGCGGCGTGTGGTGTGGTCTTGGCGGTGGGCTACTATGGCTTGGTCGATATAGTTGAGAAAGTGGATTCCATTTTTGCGATACGTCTCGCTGATGGAGAGCATGCGTTCGGTGAAGCGGATGCCTTTGCCGCTGTTGCTGCCGAGCGTGATCTTGCGTTGGATGACGGGTTTCCTGAGCGCTCTTTCAGCGGCGTTGCTCGTGGGCTCGACACCCTTAGTGCCGAGGAATGTCCAGAGCGCAGGCCAGAGCCGGATGAGATCGCGGGTGAGTGCACGAGCACGCCGGTCCAAAGACCAATTGTGTTGACATGTGCACGATAAATTGCACGCTCAGGTATGTGACGACCGTAGAAATTGCCGTATTGGTCCCCTTCAATCTTCCGGCCGTTCCCCCGCCGGGGCCATCAGCACCAGCTTCGGCTTGAAGACCGCCAGGATCTCCACCAGGTCGCTCTGTTCGGCGAGGACCTCCCTGATGTCCTTGTAGGCCTGCGGGGCCTCGTCCATCCCTGCCTGCATCAGTTCGATCCCGCGTTCTTTCAGCCACCGGTCGCGCTCGGCCTTGGAGATGGTCTTCTTGGCCTGCTGGCGGCTCATGACGCGGCCGGCGCCGTGGCTCGCGCTGTTGAGGGAGAGGGGGTTCCCTTTCCCGCGCACGATGAAGCTGTCGTGGCCCTGCGAGCCGGGGATGATCCCGATCACGCCCTCGCCTGCGGGGGTTGCTCCCTTGCGGTGGACGTAGACGGTCGAGCCGTCGGGGAGCTGTTCTTTCCAGGCGAAGTTGTGGTGGTTGTCGAACTCGGCGATGGGTTTCAGGCCGAGATGCTTCCGGAGGTGGTAGTGGAGCGTCTCGTGGTTCGCCTTGGCGTAGCGGCCCATGAGGTTCATGGCGCGCCAGTACTCCTGCCCGGGCTCGGTGTCCAGGGGGAGCCAGGCGAGGTGCCTGAGCTCCGCCGGGAGCGGGGTGACCTCCTGGGCGACGCGGGAGTAGTGGGCGGCGATCTGCGCACCGGCCCCGCGGCTCCCGGAATGGCTCATGAAGGCGAAGTACTCGACGCCGGGCTCGAGCCCGAGGATCCTGGCGGCCTCGTCGTTCTCGGGGATCAGGATCCCTGCGTCGAGGAAGTGGTTGCCGGAGCCCGAGGTGCCTAGCTGGGCCCAGGCCTTGTCCTTCAGGTCGGCGATCATCTTGGTGAGCTTCCAGTCGCGATCTTCCATTACCGGGTGATCGCGGCGCTCGCGCCCGGCGAAGACGGCGCCGACCCCGAAGCGGGTCTCGGCCCGCATCGCGCGCTTCAGTTGGTCGCGACGGCTGGCGTTGTGGATCAGGTCGGTGTGCTCCGGGGCGAAGACGGACATGTGCATCCGGCAGGCGATGTCGACGCCGACCATGTAGGGGGCCACGGCGTTGTCGAGCGCGACGACGCCGCCGATCGGGATGCCGTAGCCGACGTGGGCGTCCGGCATGAGGGCCCCCGCGACGGTCACGGGGAGCCGCATGGCGTTCTCGATCTGGCCGATCGCCTCGGAGTCGATCATCTCTCGCCCCCAGATCGGGACCGTCCTGGGGGTCTCGAGCAACCGAACGGTATGCGAGCTCCCGCTGTCGACCGTTTTCATCCGGGAATTCGTGCGCGACTTCTTGCCCATGCCACTCTACGCGGTGAGGTGTTGCGTGGTGCCGCCTTCCCACTGCGTTGCGGGTTCGCGCGGCCGAGCCCGCAATGAAAATGCGACGACCGCCGAAAATCCTCGTTGCTCAAGGACTCCCGGCGGCCTGTCAGCTCCCGCGGCAGGACTCGAACCTGCGACCCGACGATTAACAGTCGTCTGCTCTACCAGCTGAGCTACGCGGGAATGTACACTCTTCCAAGTTAACTCTTCCGGGGCGGGTCGTCAATTCGTGGAAGTGGTTCTGGGGGTGAGGGGTAGGGTGGCATGGGGCGGCGCTCGATGATGGCGATGAGCTCGATCGCGGGGGTGCGGATGTTGGGCATGGTGGTGAGGGTTTGGGGGAGGATGGACTCCAGGGCGGCGAGGAGTGCTGCAGGGTCGTCCCCGGTGCGGTCGAGTGCGTCGCGGATGCGTGCCTCGGTGCCGGCGTCGTGGTGGCGGGCTAGCGCGGGGAGGAGGCGGTCGACGCGCCGGGCGAGGGTGTGGTCGGGGGTGGTGGTGGCGGCGATGTGGGTGAGTAGGAGCCGGGCGGCGCGGGCGCCGGG
>Ga0180215_1000420_pt1 | contig 54813 bp, 46 predicted proteins | sample eDN3rd37CBELigBY_FD_128871 | JGI IMG/M metagenome (GOLD analysis project Ga0180215, IMG submission 128871) | Enriched backyard soil microbial communities from Emeryville, California, USA - eDNA 3rd pass 37_C BE-Lig BY (version 2) (version 2) | ecosystem: Environmental > Terrestrial > Soil >... | reverse complement strand
ACCGGCGGGGAACCCTCCGCCGCGAGCCAGCGGTCGAGCACCTCCACCACGCGATCGCGGAGGACCTCCGCCTTGGTCACGCCGCCGTTGAAGAGGACCGCGGTGGGGTGGAGGAAGGACCGTCCCTCGCCCTGCCCGGCGGCGGCGCCGATCTGCCTGCCGAGGAAGGCTGCGAGGTGGCGCGTCACCGCCGCGTCGCTCGCGTACGGCAGGCCCAGGGTGGTGAGGCCGAGGCGGCGCGGCGCCTGCGGGCGGGCGTCCGCGGGCACCTCCGGGAAGAAGCCGTCCACCAGGGTCCGGGTGAGCTCGTCGCGGGTGAGCTCGGTGCGGATCGCCCCGCCGATCAGCTTCGAGCCGCGGCCGGGGATGACCACCGTCACCGCGCTCCGCTCCGGATCGGCGAAGAGCTCCTCCTTGGCGCGCCGGCACCCGTAGGTGAGCGCCCGCATCTGCCAGTCGTCGATCTTCTTCCCCTCCGCCTCGAGGCGGGTGCGCACCGTCCAGGCGAGGGCCAGGTCCATGTTGTCGCCGCCGAGGAGGATGTGATCGCCCACCGCCACGCGCTGGAGCTGCAGGGTCCCGTCCTCCTCGCCCACGGCGATCAGGGAGAAGTCGGTGGTGCCGCCGCCGATGTCGACGACGAGGATGCGATCGCCCACCTCCACCTGCTTGCGCCACGCCTCGCCCTGCGCCGCGACCCAGGCGTAGAGGGCGGCCTGCGGCTCCTCGAGCAGGGTGACCTTCTCGCCGATCCCCGCGGCGCGCGCCGCCTCGACCGTGAGCTCGCGGGCCACCGCGTCGAAGGAGGCGGGGACGGTGATCACCAGGTCCTGCTCCTCCAGCGGCGCGTCGGGATGGCGCGCGTTCCACGCCTCGCGCAGGTGGCGGAGGTAGCGCGCCGAGGCCTCCACCGGCGAGACCTTCGGCACCTCCTCGGGCGCCGCCCAGGGGAGGATCGGCGCGCGCCTGTCGACGCCCGCGTAGGAGAGCCAGCTCTTGGCGGAGGAGACGAGCCGGCTGGGGACGTTCTCCCCCTGCTCGCGGGCGAACGCGCCGACGACCCAGGTGCGATCCTTCGCCCAGGGGAGCTCGAGCGCGCCCGCGGGGAGCTCCACCTCGCCGGGCAGGTAGAGGAAGGAGGGGAGCAGGTCGCGCTCGCCCACCTCGCCCGCGTGGACCACCTGCGGCACCGGCTGGATCGCGGGGCGCGCCGCCTCGTCCGCGAGATCGACGGCGGCGAGGGCGGAGTTGGTGGTTCCGAGATCGATTCCGAGCGCGTAGCGGGCCATCAGATCTCCACCTCGGCGGGGGCGATCACGTGGACGTCCTGGCCCTCCGGCGGCGGCGGGAGCTTCACCTCGACGGCGCGCCAGCCGGGGTGGGCGAGCGTGCCGCGGAAGGGCGGCTTGCCGGCGACGTTGCCGGTGAGGCGGATCTCCGCGGGATCGAACCCTTCCGGCACGGTGATCGGCGCGCCTTCCGGCTCGCTGCGCACCGGGGCGAGGGTGAAGTACTGCGCGAGCGCCTTGCGGCAGCCCTCGTGGACGATCCGCGCCGCGGCGCCCACCTGATCGTCGGTGGCGGCGGCGACGTCCTCCTGGAGGAAGTCGACGAAGCGCCCGTCGCGCTGGAGGATGGCGAGGAGGTGGAGCGCCTGGGCGACGTCCGGGGCCTTCTTCTCCGGCGCCGGGGCGGGCTTCGCCTCGGGCGCGGGCGCCGCCTCCGGCGCGGGCAGCGCGGGGCCGCCGCCGGTGAGCGCCTGCTCCACCCGGGCGGCGGCGGCGCCGTCGAAGAGCACCTTGAACGGCAGCCAGAAGAACATCCAAAGGCGGGTCATGAATCCGAGGCGACGTTCGTCCATGGCGCGCTCCCGCATCTTTCACGAGGCCGGCGGGCCTCGGTTCGTCTGACGAGGCGCGGCTTTCGGAAGGAAGCGGATGACGCCTCGGAAGGAAAGCGCTTCCTACCGTTCCATACGTTCGAACGCCAGCGAAAGGGCGCCGGGCTGCGTCGTCCAGCCGACCGGCGGCGCGGATCCCGAATGCCCCGCCCCCCTGGCGTGGCCGCCCTTGCCGTCGGGGCAGCCGCGCTCGAGCATCAGCGCGGTGCGCTGGGCCACCCGGCGCGCCGCGTCCCGGGCGGCTTCGTCGCCCGCCGGGGCCTCGATCCGGATCAGGGCGCCGCGCTCCGTCTCCTCCACCACCGCGGTCACGCCCGCATCGCGCGCCTCCTTCATCGGGCAGGCAGGGCAGCCTCCCTGCCCGTGCATCGGGCAATCGGCGGGGCAGGCGCCCTCCGCCCCGTGCATCGGTCCGCCCGCCTCTGCGCGCGCCTGCCCTGCCCCGTCCTGCGAGATGGCGGGCGTGGCGAGGGCCAGGCCGCAGAGCAGGCACCCCATCGCTCCCCAACGGATCCGCATCGCTCCTCCTCCGGTGATCCCGGCGATATGCGGGAAGATGGGACCGGATCGCGCGCGCCCGCAGCGAGCGCCCGGCGGCTCCGCGCCGCACCGTGCCCGGCGTGGGCGCGGTGCGAGCGCTCCCGCGCCGGAGAGGTGCCGGGGAGCGACACCGGGAAAGCCTCCTCCGCACGACGCCCGCCCTCGGCGGCGTGCGCCGCGCCCGGCACGTGCCGATCCTTTTCGTGCGCGCCCGGCGCGCGGGGAGAGCGGATGGAGCGTCGCCAGATCGTGGTGGTCACCGGCGCCTCGGCGGGCGTGGGGCGCGCCACGGTACGCGCGTTCGCGAAGGCCGGCGCCTGGCTGGGCCTGATCGCCCGCGGCACCGACGGCCTCTTCGCCGCGCGGGACGAGGTGGAGGCGCTCGGCGGTCGCGCGCTCGTCCTCCCCTGCGACGTGGCGGACGCCGCCGCGGTGGAGGCGGCGGCGGAGCGGATGGAGCGCGAGCTGGGTCCCATCGACGTCTGGGTCAACGACGCGATGACCTCGGTCTTCTCGCCCTTCCTCGAGACGACGCCGGAGGAGTTCGAGAGGGTGATCCAGGTGAGCCTGCTCGGCTACGTGCACGGCACCCGGGCGGCGCTGCGCCACATGGTGCCGCGCAACCGCGGCCACGTGGTCCAGGTGAGCTCCGCCCTCGCCTTCCGCAGCATTCCCCTCCAGTCCGCCTACTGCACCGCCAAGCACGGCATCGTCGGCTTCACCGAGGCGGTGCGCACCGAGCTCCTCCACGAGGGGATCGACGTGCACCTCACCATGGTCCACCTCCCCGCGGTCGACACGCCGCAGTTCGGGTGGGTCAAGTCCCGCCTGCCCCGCAGGCCGCAGCCGGTGCCGCCGATCTTCGCGCCGGAGGTGGCGGCCCGGGCGATCCACCGCGCGGCGGGGATGCGCCGGCGGGACGTCACCGTGGGCTTCTCCGCCTGGCGGGCGATCCTCGCCGACAAGTTCGCGCCCCGCCTCACCGACCACCTGGCGGCGCGGTTCGGGTGGGAGGGGCAGATGACCGACGAGCCCGACCACCACGATCGGCCCTTCAACCTGTGGAAGCCGGTTCCCGGCGACCACGGCGCCAGCGGATCGTTCACCGATCGGGCAGCGAGGAGCAGCCCCTTCACCTGGCTCAACCTGCGCCGCGGCTGGTTCGCCGGCGCCGCGGCGCTCCTCGGCCTCGGCCGCCTCGCCCTCCGGCGGACCTGACGCGCGCCTCGCACCGCGGCGGATGCGCGCCATACGACCTTGCGTCTGCTCCGCCGCCGGCGGAGCGAGCCGCCGCGTCGCGGCGTCTCATTCCACCAAGAGCACGCCGCCGATCATCTGCCCCATGCCGCAGCCGTACTGGATCTCGCCGGTCTGCGTCGGCGTGAAGGTGATGGTCACCGGCTCGTCGAGCGGAAGCTCCTCCTCGATGTCGTAGGCGGGGATGAGGATCTCCGTGGCGCAGGTGCGGTCGGTCCTGCGGGTGACGACGAGCGTGACCGGCTCGCCGGCGCGCACCTTCACCGGGCTGGGAACGAACCCCTCCTCGGTGACGGTGAGCTCCACGAGCTGCCCCTCCACGTCCGGCCGCGCGGTGGCGGTCCGGGGCGCGGGCGCCCCGTTCTCCTTCGTCGAGGCGCAGGCGGCGCCGAGGGCAAGGACGGCGAGGCCGATGGTGACGGAACGGATCATGTGCGCTTCTCCTCTCGCGGCTCTCACGCCGCCTCGGGGACGGCCGCGGCGCGCTGCTCGCGCTTCAGCTCCCACAGCCGCCAGTAGGTGTAGACCACCGGGATGATCTCCAGGGTGAGAAAGACGGAGGTGATCAGCCCGCCCACCATCGGCGCGGCGATCCGCTTCATCACGTCGGCGCCCGCCCCGTCGCTCCAGAGGAGCGGCACCAGGCCGATCGCCGTGGTCGCCACCGTCATCAGCTTGGGCCGGACGCGGAGGACCGTACCCTCCATGTGGGCGTGGATGATGTCGTTCAGATCCCGGATCCTCCCCGCCGCCTTGCGCCGCTCGAAGGCCCGGTCGAGGTAGACGATCATCACGATCCCCGTCTCCGCCGCGAGCCCCACCAGGGCGATCATCCCCACGTAGACCGCGGTGGAGAGGCGGTAGTCCAGGAGCCAGAGCAGCCAGATGCTCCCCACCATGGCGAAGGGGACCGAGAGGAGGACGATCGCCGTCTCGATGGCGTTGCGGAAGTGGAGGTAGAGCAGCACCACCACGAGGAGGAGGGTCAGCGGCAGGATCCACTGCATCCGCTCCGCCATCCGCTCCATCTGCTCGTACTGGCCGGTCCACTCGAGGAAGGTCCCCTTCGGCATCTCCAGCGCGCCCTGCTGCTGCGCGTGGCGCACCGCCTCCTTCGCCCGCGCCACGTAGGTGCCCACGTCGGTCTGCGCCGGATCGATGTCCACGAAGACCACGCCGGCGAGCATGCCGTTCTCGTTGCGGATCATCGGCGGCCCGCTGGTCACCTTCACCTCCGCGAGCTGGCCGAGGGGCACGTGGACCAGGCCCGGGTCGCTCACCCCCTGCAGCTCGGTGGCTTCCGGGGCAGGCAGCGACCCGAACGATCCGACGTCGAGCATCCGGGGCACGCCGAGCGTAGGGCCGTGGAGCCTGCCGGGGGCGCCGAGGCCCAGCGGCGCCGCGGCGGCGCCGGGGCGCGCGCTCCCGCCCGAAGCGGGCGCGCCGCCGCCCATCCCGCCCATCGCCAGCGCCCGCCGGTTGGTGAGGAGGGGGAAGAGGCTCCCCTGCATCCCCATGCCGCCTCCGCCGGCGCGCACCGGGACCAGCACCTCGCGGAGCCGCTCCGGATCGTCGCGCAGGTCGCGGGGATAGCGGACGTTGATGGTGAAGCGGGCGCGCCCCTCCACCGTGGTGCTGATCGGCTCGCCGCCGATGGCCATCTCCACCACGTCGTGGATGTCGTCGATGGTGAGTCCGTAGCGGGCGAGCGCGTCGCGGTCGGGGACGATGTCCACATAGTACGCGCTCAGGCTCCGCTCGTAGAAGGCGCTGCGGGTGCCGGGCACCCGGGCGAGCACCTGCTCGAGGCCGGTGCCCACCCGCTCGATCTCCTCCAGCGAGTGGCCCAGCACCTTCACGCCGATCGGCGTGCGCACGCCGGTGGTGAGCATGTCGATGCGGGTCATGATCGGCATGGTGAGCGAGTTGGTCCAGCCGGGGAGCTGGAGCTCCTCGTTCATCGCGGCGATCAGCTCGTCGGTGGTGCGCGGGCGCTTGTCGGGCCAGAGCGCGGCGAGGGCGGGCCGGAGGAAGCCCGGCGCCCCGCTCCACCACCGCTCCTCCTCCACCACCGCCGGCCACGCCGCCTCCGGCAGGAGCCGGATGGTGGTCTCCACCATCGAGAGCGGCGCGGGATCGGTGGCGGTCTCCGCCCTGCCCGCCTTGCCGAAGACGCTCGCCACCTCCGGGAAGGAGCGGAGGATCCGGTCCTGCTGCTGCAGCGCGCGCTTCGCCTCCTCGATCGAGACGCCGTTGAAGGTGGTGGGCATGTAGAGGACGTCCCCCTCGTCGAGGCGGGGCATGAACTCCGATCCCAGGCGCGGGAGGAGCGGCAGCGTGGCCACGATCGCCGCCACGCCGATGGCGATGGTGGTCTTCGGGTTGCGCAGCGCCACGAAGACGAACGGCTTGTAGATCGCGATGAGGAAGCGGCTGACCGGGTGGTTCTCCTCCTCGTGGATGCGGCCGCGGATGAGCAGCACCATCAGCGCCGGCGCCAGCGTCACGCCGAGGATCGCCGCGAAGAACATGGCGAAGGTCTTGGTGAAAGCGAGCGGCTTGAAGAGGCGGCCCGCCTGCCCCTCCAGGGCGAAGACCGGGAGGAAGGAGACGGTGACGATCAGCAGGGAGAAGAAGATCGCCGGCCCCACCTCCTTTGCCGCGGCGATGATCACGTCGGTCCGCTCCGCCGCCGTGCGCGGCCGCGCCCGCTCCAGCTTCTTGTGGGCGTTCTCCACCAGGACGATGGTGGCGTCCACCATCGCGCCGATGGCGATGGCGATGCCGCCGAGGCTCATGATGTTGGAGGTGATCCCCAGCAGCTTCATCGGGATGAAGGCGACCGCCACCGCGATGGGCAGGACGACGATCGGCACCAGGGTGCTGCGGAAGTGGAGGAGGAAGACGAAGAGGACGAGGGCTACCACGATCCCCTCCTCGACCAGCGTGTGGGAGAGCGTCTCCACCGCGCGGTCGATGAGGTCGGAGCGGTCGTAGGTGACCACGTAGTCGACGCCCTCGGGGAAGGAGGGCTTCAGCTCCTCGAGCCGCGCCCGGACCCGCTCGATCACCTGCCTCGCGTTCTCGCCGTGGCGCATCACCACGATGCCGCCCACCACCTCGCCGTCGCCGTCCAGCTCGGCGACGCCGCGGCGGATGTCGCCGCCGAAGGAGACGGTGGCCACGTCGCGCACCAGCACCGGCGTCCCCTCCGGCGAGGCCTTGACCGTCACCTTCTCGATGTCGGCGAGGCTCTCCACGTAGCCGCGGCCGCGGACCATGTACTCGCGTCCGCTCATCTCCAGCACGCGCCCGCCCACGTCGCGGTTGGAGCGGCGGATCGCGGAGGCCACGTCGCTCAGGGTGATCCCGTAGGCGCGGAGGCGGTTGGGATCGACCGTCACCTGGTACTGCTTCTCGTGGCCGCCCACGCTCGCCACCTCGGCGACGCCGGGGACGGCGGTGAGCGCGTACTTGAGGGTGTAGTCCTGGAAGGTGCGGAGCTCGGCGAGATCGCTCCTGCCGCTCCTGTCGACCAGTGCGTACTGGAAGACCCAGCCCACGCCGGTGGCGTCCGGGCCGAGCTGCGGCTCCACGCCCTCCGGCAGCTGGCTGCGCAGGCCGGAGAGGTACTCGAGCACGCGGCTTCGCGCCCAGTAGATGTCCGTCCCCTCGTCGAAGAGGACGTAAACGAAGCTCATCCCGAACATCGAGAAGCCGCGCACGTCGGTGACGTGGGGCGCGGAGAGGAGGGTCGAGGTGATCGGGTAGGTGATCTGATCCTCGACCAGCGAGGGGCTGCGCCCCATCCACTCCGTGTAGACGATCACCTGGGGATCGGAGAGATCGGGGATCGCGTCGAGAGGCGCGGTCCGGATGGCGAACCAGCTCCCCGCCACGGCGAAGAGGGTGGCGAGGGCGACGAGGAATCGGTTCCGCGCGCAGAACTCGATCAGCCGTTCGATCATGGCGTCAGTGCCCCCCGTGGCCGGCGGTGGCGGCAGGCGGCGTGGCGCCGCCGGCCATCCCGGAGAGCGCCGCGCGGAGGCGGCTCTCGGAGTCGATGAAGAAGCCCGCGCCGGTCACCACCTCCTCGCCCGGCTCGACGCCGTGGACGAGGAGGTGATCGCCGGAGCGGCCGACGATGTGGACCTCGCGGGGATCGAAGCGCCCGCCGCCCCGCGCGATCAGCGTGTAGACGTGGTCGCCCGTCTCGATCACCGCGTCGCGCGGCACGATCAGCCCCTCGCGGCCGGGGACGTCGAGGCGGACGTCGCCGAACATGCCGGGGCGCAGCGTGATCTCCGGGTTGTCGATCTCGAGCCGCACCTTCATCGTGCGCGTCGCCGGATCGACGGTGGGATAGACGAAGGTCACCGTGCCGGTGAAGCGATCGCCGGGGACCGACGAGGCGGCGAAGGTGGCGAGGGTGCCGGGCTTCACCCGCGGGATGTCCTGCTCGTAGACGTCGGCGAGCACCCAGATCCGCGAGAGGTCCGCCACCTCGAAGAGGATGGAGCCGGGCGAGACGTAGGAGCCCGCCACCGCGCCCTTATGGAGGACGTGACCGCCCGCCGGCGCGCGGAGGGTGAGGGAGCGCTGCGGCGCGCCCGCCTGGCGGATCGCCGCCAGATCGGCGGCGTCGATGCCGAGGAGCTCGAGGCGCTGCCGCGCGGCGGCGGCGAGATCCCCGCCCCAGCGGATCGCGTTCAGGTACTCCACCTGCGCCTGGTAGAGCTCCGGGCTGTAGATCCGGGCGAGCGGCTGCCCCTTCTTCACCCGGGCGCCGGTCTCCTCCACCAGCAGCTCCTCGATCCAGCCGGCGAAGCGCGTCTGCACCACGGTGCGCTTCCGCTCGTCGGCGGCGACCACGCCCACCGTGCGGACGAGGCCGTCGAGCCTGCCCCGCTCCACGCGCGCGGTCCGCACGCCGATGCGGGCGAGCCGCTCCGCGGGGATGGTGACGGGGACGAGGCCGGGGACCCCCTTCTTCTCCGCGGGCGCCGGGGCGTCGGCAGCGGCGCCCTGCCCCTTCCGCTCCAGGTACATGCCGCACTTCGGGCACTTGCCCGGCCCCTCCTTCTCCACCTCCGGGTGCATCGGGCAGGCGTAGAGCGCCGGACCGTGATCGGCGTGGACCTCGCCGCCGGGGACCTGCACCAGCTCCATCCCGCACACCGGGCACGCGCCCGGGTGATCGGCGACGGTGCCGCATTGGACCATCGGGCAGACCCACTGCCCGGGCTTCGCGCCCAGCGCCGCGGCGACCTTGCGGACCTGCTCGTCCTCGTCGACCGCGTGGTGCTCGTGAACCGCGCCTCCCTCGCCGATCGGCACCAGATCCATGCCGCAGATCGGGCAGTCCGACGGGCGATCGGAGACGACGGTGGGGTGCATCGGGCAGTGGTACCGCGCCGCCGCGTGGGCCTCGCTCTCCACGAGGCCGGTGGCCATCGCCAGGGTGTAGCCCGCCGCGAGCACGGCGATCGCCAGCAGGAGCCAGCGCACGATCCCCGCCGCGCGGACGCCGGGAGGCGCCTCCTCCTCGCCCTCCAGCAGCGGCTCTTCGTCGTGCAGGCCGTTCTTCTCCATCTCAGCCATTCTCCACCTCGGAAGCTGCACCCGTGCCGGTCGCGAAGAGGGAGACGCCGGTGGTCCGCGAGAGGCGTGCGACCGCCCGGAGGTAGCTGGCGCGCGCCCGCAGCGCCTCGAGCCGCTGGCTCTGGAGCTGGACGCGGGCGTCGAGCAGGGTGAGGAAGTCGACCGTGCCCGCCTGGTAGGCGCCGATCGCCGCGGTGAGGTTGCGCTCGGCACGGGGAACGATCTCCTCCTCGAAGAGGCGGATCAGCCGCTCCTGGCGCCGGGCGGCGGAGAACGCGGCGCGCGCCTCGCCCTCCATGCGGCGGACCACCGCTTCCCTGCGGTTCCGGAGCGCCTTCGCCTCGGTGCGCGCCGCGGCGGCGAGCCGGTCCTCCTTCGAGCCGGCGAAGACCGGGATGTCGAACATCACCTGCGCGCCCACCATGTCCGGCGCGTCGTTCCGCTGGCCGTACACGAGCTGGACGGTGGGATCGGGCCAACGGTTGCGCGCCTCGAGGCGCGCCTCGATCTCGCTCCGCTTCGCCTGCTCCTCCAGCGCCGCCACCTCCGGGTGGCTGGCGATGCGCGCGAGGAGCGCCCCGGGATCGTCGGGGAGCGGCGGGAGGGGCGGCATCTCCGGCGCGCCCTGCACCGCGTCGAAGGAGGCGTTCGCCAGCGAGGCCAGGGTCGCCCGCGCGGCGATCTCCATCTCCTCCAGCTCGAGGAGCGGATCCTCCATCCGCGCCAGCTCCACGTCGGCCCGGAGGAGATCCGACTGGCTGCCGCCCCCCGCCGCGTAGCGGGCGCGGGCGATCTGCGCGAAACGGGCGAGCGCCTCCTTCTGCTCCTCCACCACCGCCACCGAGGCGGTGGCGAGCCAGAGGTTGGCGTAGGCGCCGATGGCCGCCTCCTCGAGGGCGAGCTGCTGGCTCCGGCGCGCCGCCTCCGCCAGCGCGGCGTTCTGCTCCACGAGATCGCGCCGCAGCTCCCGCTTGCCGAACCACGGGAACCGCTGGCCGATCATCACCTCCTTCATCGTCATCATGTCCTGGTCGAAGGAGAGGGAGTCGACCGGCAGGTTGCTCACCCCGAAGCCGAGGCTGGGATGGGGGAAGGAACCGGCGGCGATGGCGCGATCGATCGCTGCGGCGCGCTCCTCGTCGAGGGCGATCAGATCGGGGTTGCGGGCGCGCACCGCGTCGAGGAGCACCTCGAGGCGCAGCGCCGCCACGGGCTTCGCATCGGTGGCCCGGACCAGCTCGAGGCGGTCGGGCACGAGCGCCGGCTGCTGCAGCGTCGCCGCAGCGATCACCGGCGCGATCAGGGCTGGGATCACGTTCGTCTCTCTCCGGAGCGGCTCTACGACGAGAGCCGCCGTCGGCGTTGCAGAAGGGCCGTCGCGCACGTGCAGACGCGGCGGACGGCGGCCAACGGCCTGCCTGCGCGGGCGCACCACGCGAAGCGGGCGCCGCCGGGCGGCGGATCAACGGAGGAGGACGATGGTCTGCAGGCCGAGCAGGGGTGGTGAGAGGCCGGAGGGGATCCCCTCCGAGCGCGCGGGGATCGCGGCGGGCTCGGGGAGGACCGCCTGCGCCCAGGCGGCGGCGAGCGCCGGCCCGGGCAGGGGCGCGGGCTGCTGCTGGAGATCGACCGTCGGCGCGCCGAGGGCGTCGCGGCAGCAGTCGCCGCCCGCCTGCTCGAGGACCGGCCCGTCGGGGCGCTCGTCCTTCTCGCAGCAGCAGGCGGTCATCACCATGCCGGTCATCGCGCAGAAGACCTGCGCCGCGGCCGTCCCCACGTGCAGGAGCACGCCGAGGGCGGCGACGACGGCGAGGAGATGGTGCTTGCGCAGGGGCATGGCTCGTTCCGGTGTAGGCCCCTCGCGGGCCGTTGTCAAACCGGAGGACGCGGGAGGGGAATCCGGCCCTGCGCTGTTCCCCCCGCGCGATCTTGCCCCGCCGCCTCGCTGCGGTTAGATGGCCGGACCGACCCGCTTGCCGCATCCCGGAGGATCCGCCGTGAAGCTTCGCCTGCTCCCCGCCCTGCTCGCCCTGCCCCTCGCCGTCGCCTGCTCGAAGGGCGAGGCCAACGCCGCCCCCGCCGGCGCGCCGAAGGCGGCCGCCACCGCCCGTCCCGACGCGAGCGGCAAGGTCGAGGTCGTCGCCACGAAGGACAGCTTCGTCCCCTCGCGAATCGAGGTGGAGGGCGGCAAGGAGGTGACGCTGGTCTTCCGGCGCGAGGTGGAGAAGACCTGCATGCACACCGTGGTCTTCCCCGGCCTCGGCATCGAGAAGGAGATCCCCGTGGGGCAGCCGGTGGAGGTCACCGTCAAGCCGGAGGCGGGTGGCACCATCACCTTCCAGTGCCCGATGGGCATGGGCAAGAGCACCATCGTCGGCCTGCCGCAGAAGAGCTGATCGACACGGGCACCGCCGCTGCGCGCGGACGTTCCCCGCCGCTGTCACCGATCCCGCGGCGCGAACTCCCAGGTGGCGGAGCCGGTGACGATCCCCGCGCAGGAGGGCGGAAAGCGCCAGCTCCGCATCGCCCCCACGATGCAGCGGCCCACCTCGCGATCGGAGAGCTCCTCCGGCAGCCCCACCCAGACGATCCTGCCGCCGCGGTTGATCACGAACTGCGCCGCCACCCGCCCCCGCAGCGCGGGCTGGAGCGCGGCGCGCCCCTCGTAGCAGAGGCGCACGTCCTCCTCGCGATCGGCGATCACCTTCGCGATCGCCGCGTCGTCGAGGAGCTCGTCCTCGTCGCAGGTGCCGTCGCCCCGGAGCACCTCCGGATCGCCGCCCGGGCGGAAGCGGAAGGCGAGGAGCGCGGGCCGCTCGCAGCTCGGTCGGGGAAAGCGCAGGGTGCGGAGGACGCCCGCCACGCAATGCGCCGCCTCGCCCGCGAGGCGGGTTCCGCCGGGGCCGAGCACCGACTGGACCACGCCCTCGCTGGAGACGTTGGCCACCACCACCGCCGGCTGCTCCGCCCCCTCGAGGCAATCGGTGAGCTCGGCCATCCGCCCCTCGATCGCCTCGAGCTGCGCCCGCTCGGAGAGCGCCCCGCCCTGCTGGAGCGCGCAGAGGGGCGCGGCGGCCCGCCCCCGCTCGTCCGGTTCGCTGCTCTCCCAGCCGATCGTGCGTGCGCTGCACCCCGCCAGCAGCCCCACCGCCACCATCCACGCCAGGCGCCGTGCCATTCCGCCCTCCCCCTCCCGCCTACGTTGGCTACCGCGGGCGCATGGAGCGGCGCTGCACCACCTCGCCGGATGGCTCGATCTGTGGGTCAGGCGCCGGCGAGCGCCTCGAGCCGCTCCCGCACCGCGGCGGGGGCGGCGGCGGGATCGGCGAGCAGCGCGTCGAGGGCGTCGTCGCGCCCCCGCAGCCGCTCCAGCTTGCGGCGGAAGGCGAGCTGCCCCAGCACCATCGGGCGGGCGGCGAGCTCGCGGGCGAGCCGCCCTGCGAGGAGCGTGTCGTGGGCGGCCAGCTCCGCGCGGCGGTTGACGTCGAGCACCACCTCCGCGAAGGCGGCGACGTCGTGCCAGATCCCCGCCGCCTCGCTCGAGCCGTCCGCCGCGGCGGCGATGCGGGCGAGCAGGCTCTCCACGTGGATCCGGTCCGCCACCCGCAGCCGCGCCAGCCCCCGCGCGTCGCGCAGGCGCTGCAGCGCCCGGGCCACCCGCTGCAGGTGCCCGCGGGCGGCGCCGCGCTCCGGCGGCCCCAGGGCGCGGATCTCCTCCCGGAAGGAGACGAAGGCCGCCCGCACCGCCAGCGCCCTGCGCAGCTCGAGGGTGGCGATTCCCTCCAGCGCCGGCGCGAGGCCGCGCTCGGCCAGGGCGCGATCGAGGCCGAGCAGCGCCCCCAGGGCGCTCTGCCGCACCGCCCCCAGGCGGACCAGCGCCGCCGCCAGGTCCGGCGACATGCCCGCGTCGTTGGCTGCGCTCCACGCGCTGGCCAGGGCCCGGAGCTCCCGCACCTGCCGGGCGAGCTCCCAGCGCGCCACCGCCCCCACGTCGCCCAGAATCTCCCCGTCCAGCGCGCGCCGGACCGCGTCGAGGGGCGCGCAGAGCCGAAGCGCCGCCGCGCCGAGCGCCGTGGGCGCGAGCGCCTCCGGCTGCAGGCTCGAGGCGGCGATACCCGCGCGGAGCACCAGGAGCTGGAGCTCCTCCGCGGCAAGCCCCCCCGGGCTCTGAACGGCGTGCATGGGGTCCCTCGACTGCGCGACACATGCCAGAGCGCTCGGTGTAGGTGCAATCTTTCCGAGCGCGCGCCCTGCGGGAGCGCCTGCTAGACGAGCGCTGCCCGGCGCAGGCGGAGCGAGTTGAGCACCACCGAGACGCTGGAGAAGGCCATCGCTGCCGCGGCGAGCATCGGCCCGCCGAAGGCGGCCAGCAGGCCGGCGGCGGCGATGGGGATGCCGGCGGCGTTGTAGGCGAAGGCCCAGAAGAGGTTCTGGCGGATGGTGCGCATCGTCCTGCGCGCGAGGCGGACGGCGTCCGCCACGCCGCCGAGGTCGCCGCGCATCAGGGCGATCGATGCGGTCTCCAGGGCCACGTCGGTGCCGGTGCCGATGGCGATCCCCACGTCCGCTGCGGCGAGCGCGGGCGCGTCGTTGATCCCGTCGCCCACCATCGCCACCACCCGGCCCGCCGAGCGGAAGCGCTCCACCTCGGCGCTCTTCCCCGCGGGATCCACGCCGGCGCGGACGCGCGCCGCGGGCAGGCCCACCTCCGCGGCGATCGCCCGCGCGGTCCGCTCGTTGTCGCCGGTGAGGAGCCACACCTCGAGCCCCATCTCCCGCAGCGCGGCGATCGCCTCGCGGCTCCCCGGCTTGACCGGATCGGCGATCCCCAGCGCCCCGGCGAAGGCGCCGTCGATCCCGGCGAAGACCACCGTCCTCCCCCGCCCCTCCAGCTCGGCGGCGGCGACCTCCGCCGCCGCGGGGATCGCCACGCCCCGCGCAGCGAGGAGCTTCCTCGTGCCCACCACCACCTTGCGCCCCTCGACCACCGCGGCGACGCCGCCCCCGGTGACCGACTCGAAGTCCGCGGGCTCCGGCACCGGCAGGTCGCGCGCCGCCGCGGCGGCGACGATCGCGTCGGCGATGGGGTGCTCGCTCCGCCGCTCCGCAGCGGCGACGACGCGGAGGAGCTCGTCGTCCCGCAGCGCGGCGGAGATCACATCGGTGAGCGCCGGCTGGCCGCGGGTGACGGTGCCGGTCTTGTCGAGGACCACGGTGTCGATCCGCTCCGCCCGCTCCAGCGCCGCCGCGTCGCGGATCAGGATGCCACGCTCCGCGGCGCGCCCCGTCCCCACCACGATCGCCGTGGGGGTCGCGAGGCCCAGCGCGCACGGGCAGGCGATCACCACCACCGCCACCGCGGGGAGGAGGGCCGCGCCGGGATCGCCCCCCACCGCCCACCAGATGGCGAAGGTGAGCGCGGCGATCCCCAGCACCACCGGCACGAAGATCCCCGAGACCCGATCCGCCAGGCGCTGGATCGGCGGCTTCGATCCCTGCGCCTCCGCCACCAGCCGCACGATCCGGGCGAGCACGGTCCCCTCGCCCACCACCGTGGTCTCCACCACCAGCGCGCCGGCGCGGTTGATCGTCCCGGCCACCACCCGATCCCCCGGGCCGCGGGAGACCGGCAGGCTCTCGCCGGTGATCATCGACTCGTCGATCTGCGAGCGCCCCTCGATCACCACGCCGTCCACCGGCACCCGCTCGCCGGGGCGCACGAGGACGCGATCGCCGATGCGCACCTCGTCCGCAGGCAACTCCAGCTCCGCGCCCCCGCGCAGCACGCGGGCGGTGGCGGGGCGGAGCGAGGCGAGGGCGTGCAGCGCCGCGCCCGCGCGCCCTTTGGCCCGGGCCTCGAGCCAACGGCCGAAGAGGATGAGGGTGACGATCATCGCCGCCACCTCGAAGTAGAGGTGCGGCGCGTGGCCGCCGGGCCGGAGGAGCATGCCCACGGACCACGCCCAGGCGGCGAACGATCCCACCGCGATGAGCGTATCCATGCTGGCGGCGAGGTGGCGCGCCTGCCGGGCCGCCACCACGAAGAAGCCCCGCCCCGGACCGAAGAGGATGGCGGTGGCGAGCGCCGCCTGGATCCAGCCACCGCCCGGCAGGCCGGGGAGCGCCATGGCCAGGAGGGAGACGGGCAGGCCGAGGACCGCCGCGGCGACGAAGCGGCGGCGCGCGGCGCGGGTCTCCTCGTCCCGCGGGCGGGCGAGGCCGCCGGCGGCGGGCCGGGCATCGTAGCCCGCGGCGCGCACCGCGCGCACCACCGCGTCGGGGGTTGCGCCCCCCGTGACCGTCGCCTTGCTTGTGGCCAGATTGACAGCGACGCCGGTCACGCCGGGGACGGCGGCGATCACCTTCTCGATCGACACCGCGCAGGAGGCGCAGGTCATGCCCTCCACGTCGAAGAGGGCGGCGGCGCCCCCCGCGGGCGGAGGCACGGCGGGCTCCACCTCGACCGGCGCGCCGAGGAAGCGGGCAGGGTCTGCGAGGAAGCGATCGTGACAGGCAGTCGAACAGAAGAAATGGCTCTTCCGCCCCACCTTCGCCCGGGCGGCGGCGTGGGCCTTCGCCACCGTCCTGCCGCACACCGGATCGACCGCGGTCCAGAAGGCCTCCGGATCCGCGTCGAAGCGCTCCTTGCAGCGCGGGTTGCAGAAGGGAACGACCACGCCCCGGTGGTGGGAGAGGCCGCCCTTCGGGTTCTCGAGCGGCGGGGTCATGTCGCAGACCGGATCGAGGCCTGCGCCCGGGGGAACGGGGGCGGAGACCGCCACGGGGATTTCGGCTGGCTGCGTCATCGGCGGAAGACTCCCTCGGCGTCCCCTAACCCCGCGGGCGTCCGCCGGCAAGCGGCCGGGGACTATCCACCCCGGGCGGCGGGTTGCCTACCGAGTCTTGCTCCGCCTCCGGGGGAGCGAGCCGCCGGTCCGCAGCGGCTCATCCGAGCCCCCGTGCCCGCCCGTGACACGAGCGTGACCTGCACGGACGATTCTGCTGAGCGAACGAAGCCCGAGCGGCGGGACAGGAGCGAGGAAACGTGACAGAGGCCTACATCAACGCGCCGGACGAGCGCATCGACTGGATCAAGTCGATCCCCTTCATCATCGTCCACCTGCTCGGCATCGCCGCGTTCTTCGTGGTCGAGTGGGGGATCACCGAGGTGATCCTCTGCTTCGCCATGTACTACGTGCGGATGTTCTTCATCACCGCGGGCTACCACCGGTACTTCTCCCACCGGTCGTACAAGATGGGCCGGGTGATGCAGTTCCTGATGGCGCTCGGCGGCACCACCGCCACGCAGAAGGGCGTGCTCTGGTGGGCCGGCCACCACCGCCACCACCACAAGTACTCCGACCAGCCCAACGACGTGCACTCGCCGAAGAAGGGCCTGCTCTGGAGCCACGTCGGGTGGATCCTCTGCAACAAGTACGACGAGACGCCCTGGGACAACATCAAGGACTTCGCCAGGTTCCCCGAGCTGCGGTGGCTCAACCGCTGGCACCTGGTGCCGCCGACCGTCCTGGCGGTGGCCCTCTTCCTCATCGGCGGCGCGAGCTGGCTCTTCTGGGGCTTCTTCCTCAGCACCACCATCCTGTGGCACGGCACCTTCACCATCAATTCGTTGATGCACCTGTGGGGCCGACGCCGCTACGTCACCACCGATACCAGCCGCAACTCGATGATCCTCGCGCTGATCACCTGCGGCGAGGGCTGGCACAACAACCACCACTACTACCAGTCGACCGCCAACCAGGGCTTCTTCTGGTGGGAGCTCGACTTCAGCTACTACGTCCTGAAGGCGTTGAGCTGGGTGGGGCTGGTGAAGGACCTCCGCACGCCGAGCGAAGCGGTGCTGCGCCGCAACCTGATCAAGGACGGCCACCACGACGTGGGGATGCTCGGACCGATCCAGGAGAAGGTGGCGGACGTCTCCGCCCGCGCCCGCGCCGCGGCGGACAAGCTGGTCGAGGGCGCCGCCCGGCCGATGCCCACCGCGGAATGACCGCGCAACCTCCGCGGTTGCGGTGTCGACGACGCGAAGGCCGCCCCCGTGGCGGCTTTCGCCGTTCCTGCTGACCGCGATCGTCGCCACCGGGCGCCCGGAGCCCGAGCGGTGGGACTCCCGTTCGAGGCCCGGCGATGCGTACCTTTGGCCGGAGGGCGGTTTTCCTCCACACCTGTGGCACGATCGCCTCGCGACCGAACGGAGGATGGGCGGACTTGGCGGAGCGCGCGGACATTCGGCTGGGGATCCACGACGCCTCTCGACTGGAGTGGATGGCGGAGCTGCCCCTGCCCGAACGCGGCGCGGAGGAACTCGACCTCGAGCTGAGCGTGGAGATTCCGGGCCACCTCTGGAGCGAGCACGATCACTGGGAGCGGCTGCAGCTGATGGCGCGCCTCTCCTCCCCCTCGGACGAGGGAGCCGCTCCCGAGGCGCCGGGGACCGTCGACGCCCTGCGCCGGGCGACCCTCGGCGCGGCGAGCAGGAGCAAGGACGCCCGCTCGCGGGTCGCACGGGAGATCTTCCTCGCCGGCTCGCTCCTCGCCAGCACGCCCCGCACCGATCTCGCGGAGACGGTGCGCACCGCGGTGCGCGAGGCGCTCGACGAGCTGCGGGCGGAGCGGACCCGGCTCGCCACCGGCGCCTCGGGGGAGCCGGCGGAGCTCACCCGCGAGCGGGCCCTGGCGGCGGAGTTCCTCTCCAACCACGCCATCGAGTTCGTCTCCCGGATCCAGCGCGCGGTGGACGAGCAGCTCTGCGGTCCCCGCTCGCGGCTGCGCGAGGCGTACGCGGAGGCGGCGGCGGAGCTGCGCGCCTTCCTTGCCGGGGAGCTGGCCGCGGAGCTCGCCTACCGCGAGCTGCGCGGCATGCTCCGCCCCGACGATCGCGATCCGTGGCTCCTCGAGCGCTTCGTCGCCAGGGCGAGCCTGCTCAAGAAGCACTTCCAGGAGGTGCTCTTCCTCGAGCTCGACGCGGAGCGATCCTACCAGCGCTTCCGCAACTGGTTCGGCGTGGTCGCCGCATCGCTCGCCGCGCTGTGGGCCTTTCCCCTGGGCTTCCTGCTCACCGGAGGCGGCGGGACCACCGGGCTCGGGCTCGGCCTCGGCACCACCATCGCGCTGCTGGTCCTCAGCTACGCGGTCAAGGATCGGATCAAGGAGTCGGTGCGCGCCTGGCTGGCGACACGGGTGGAGAAGGGATACGCGGGGCGGCTCACCGAGCTCAAGGTGCCTGCGCGCCTGCTCGGCACGCAGGTGGAGCTGGCGCGGGTGCGCGAGTCCTTCTTCCTCAGCCACGAGCACCGGCCCGATCCCCTCCACCCCGACCTGGGCCTGACCCGGCCGGTGGTGCGGCTCCGCTACAGGATGCGGGGATCGCTCCTGGGGGACCGGCGGCTCGGCGCCCATGGCCACGAGCGGGTGAAGCTGGTCTTCCGCTACGACCTCTCGCCGCTCTTCAACAAGCTCGACGATCCGATCAAGCACGTGCCGGTGCTCGACAGCGACGGCAAGTCGATGCGCTTCGCCGAGGCGGCGCGCTGCTACCGCCTCCCGGTGCGCCTCGAGGTCCGCCACCGCGGTGCGCTCCACGAGCAGGGCGGCGTGCTGGTCACCCACAAGCTGGGCCTGGAGCGGATCGAGCGGGCCGCCCCGGTGGTGGGGAGCGAGCCGCAGCCCGAGGGGCCCGCCCCCCTCGCCTCGATTCCCTGGTCGCTGCGGCGGCGGTAGCGGCTATCCTCCGTCCCGGAGGTGAGCCATGCCCCGCACCGTCGCCGTCACCGGCGCGACCGGTCTCATCGGCAGCAAGGTGACCGCCGCGCTCCTCGACCGGGGCGACGCGGTGGTGGCGCTGGTGCGCGGTCCGCCGCGCCCGGATCTTCCCGGCGCGGTGGAGCAGCGGGCCTGGTCCGCCTCCGATCCCGCCGCCGACCTCGCCGACGTGGACGCGGTGGTCCACCTGGCGGGCGAGCCGATCGCCGCCGGGCGTTGGACCGCGGCGCGCAAGCGGGCCATCGCCGACAGCCGCATCCACGGGACGCGATCGATCGTGGAGGGGATCCGCGCCGCGGGCGGACGGGTGCGGGTCCTCGTCTCCGCCTCCGGCATCGACATCCACCCCGACCCGGGAGACGCGCCCGTCGACGAGCGCTCCCCCACCGGCGGCGGCTTCCTCGGCGAGCTGGGGGAGCGGTGGGAGGCGGAGGCGGCGCGGGCCCGCGAGAGCGGCGCGCGGGTGGTGGCCCTGCGCACCGGCCTCGTCCTCGCGCGGGAGGGAGGCGCCCTGCCGATGATGCTGACGCCCTTTCGCCTCGGCCTCGGTGGGCCGATGGGGAGCGGCAGGCAGTACTGGCCCTGGATCCACCTCGCGGACGAGGTGGGGCTCGTCCTCCACGCCCTCGACGCCGCTTCCCTCGACGGCCCGATGATCTGCGCCGCGCCCCATCCCGTGCGCCAGCGCGACTTCGCCAGGGCGCTGGGCAGGACGCTCGGCAGGCCGGCGGTGCTGCCGGCCCCCGCCTTCGCCCTGCGCCTCGCCCTGGGCGAGATGGCGGGCACCGTCCTCGCCAGCCACCGCGCCGTGCCCCGCGTTGCGCTGGAGAGCGGCTACACCTTCCGCTTCCCCACCCTCGACGCGGCGCTCGCCGACCTGATCTCCGCGCGCTGAAGCAGGCGCTGCGTCGGTCGAGAAACGACCAGCGGTTCGTGTGGATCCGCGTACGACGAGCTCCCTGCACGGGAGAAGCGGCTACGACGTCCGCTTCCCCACCCTCGACGCGGCGCTCGCCGACCGGATCGGACCGGCGCGCCGCCCGTCAGCGCTGCAGCGCCCCGGCGATCTCCTCGTAGAGGTGGATCGCCGAGCGGATCGACTTGTGGAAGTCGTCGAGCGAGAGGCTCTCGTTCTCCGAGTGGGCGTTGGTGTACGGGTCCTCCACGCCGATGAGGAGCGCGGGGACGCCGCCCAGCTCCCGGGCGAAGGGCTCGACGAAGGGGATCGATCCGCCGCAGCCGATCGCCACCGCCTCGCGGCCGTAGCCCTTCTCCAGGGCGCGGAACGCCGCCTGGAAGGCGGGGTGCTCGGTGCTGGTGTACCAGGGGCCCGCCGCCGACTCGGGGGTGATCTCCACCTCCACGCCCCAGGGCGCCGCGTCCTCGAGCGCCCGGATGAGCGCCGCCTGCACCTCGTGGGGATCGAGGTCGGGGACGATGCGGATGCCGACCCGCGCCCACGCGCTGTCGACGAGGATGTTGCGGGCGTCCTTGCGGGAGGAGGCCTGCATCGCGTTGACCGAGAGGGACGGCCTGCGCCAGTTCGCCTCGCAGGGGTGGCAGCCGCCCAGGAGCTGCACCCCCTCGCGCAGCCCCGCCTGGCGCGCGTACTCCGCCGGCGTGATCGGGAGCCGCTCGATGTGGAGCCGCTCCTCGGCGGAGAGGGGCCGCACCTTCTCCCGGATGCCGGGGATGGCGATGTCGCCCTTCTCGTCCACCAGGCTGGCCAGCATCTTGGCCAGCGCCATGGCGGCGTCGGGCACCGGCCCGCCCCACATGCCGGAGTGGAGCGCGCTCTGGAGCGCCCGCACCTCCACGTCCACCGCCACCAGGCCGCGGAGCGCGGTGGTGATCGAGGGGACGCCGGTATCGAAGTTGGCGGTGTCGGTGAGGACGATGGCGTCCGCGGCGAGGAGCTCCTTGTGGGCGCGGAGGAAGGCGCCCAGGTGACCGGAGCCGATCTCCTCCTCGCCCTCCACCACCATCTTCACGTTGACCGGCAGGCCGCCCGCCCCCCGCAGCCACGCGTCCACCGCCGCGGTGTGGACGATGATGCCCGCCTTGTCGTCCGCGGTGCCGCGGCCGTAGAGCCGCCCGTCCCGCTCGGTGGGCTCGAAGGGCGGGCTGAGCCACTTCTCCTCGTCGCCCGCGGGCTGGACGTCGTGGTGGGCGTAGAGGAGCAGCGTCGGCAGCTTCGGATCGACGAGGATCTCGCCGTAGACGTAGGGGTGCGCGCCCTCCACCTCGAGGAGGCGTACGCCGGAAAAGCCCCGCTTCTTCAGCACCTCCGCCGTCGCCTCCGCGCTCCGCCGGACCTCCGCCGGGTCGAAGCCCTCGAAGGAGACGCTGGGGATCCGGGCGAGGGTCTTGAGCTCCTCGAGGTGCTCGTTGCGGCGGGATTCGTAGTGGGCCAGTGCCCTGGCGACGCGGTCGCTGCTCATCGTGAACTCTCCTCCAACCGGGCGCGCCAGCCTGCGCGCCACGGGTCGCAGGTTTGTAGCCCCGGTCCGGTGGCTCGTAAAGCACGGGAAAGCACCGGCGACACACGCCCGACGCAACGCCCGGCGTGCTTTTTCCCCCTTCCTGCCCGCCGGCTTGTTGCGCTACAACTTCGAGGAGTCCATCCTTCCAGCGTGGAGAGCACGCGGAAAACGGCGGTGTTTCACGAGGGGGCGCCGCATCCGCATCGCAGAATCCGCATCGCGAGAGTCCGGCAGAAATCCGGTCTGGCCGTATCGGACCGGACGAGTCAGCAACGACAGGAGCGCCGCGTCGGCGCTCGGTCATGAGGGAGTGACGATGGCAACGAAGGCTGCAGCAGCACCGAAGAAGGCGGCGTCGACCGGGGAGAGCCTCTCCACCGCGAAGATCGTCGCGTCGATCGTCGAGAAGGCCAACAAGAAGAAGGTCGACCTCTCCAAGAAGCAGGTCACCCAGACCCTCGAGATGCTCCTCGAGACCGTCGCCGAGGAGGTCCGCCGCGGCAACAAGGTGAGCCTCAAGAACTTCGGCGTCTTCCGCCGCCACACCAAGCCCGCCCGCCCGAAGCGCAAGGGCCGCAACCCTGCCACCGGCGAGGAGATCACCATCCCGGCGAAGAAGGCCGAGAACGTGATCAAGTTCCGCCCGGCCAAGGTGTGGAAGGAGGCCGTGAAGAAGGCCCGCTGATCGGCTTCTTCCGGTTTCGAGAGCGGGCCCCGCCTCCCACGTGGAGCGGGGCCCATCTCGTTCCTGCGCCGCGATCAGCGCATGCGCGCCAGCCTCTCCAGCGCGTGGGGATCGCCGGCGATGAGGAGCGCGTCGGACTGGGTGAGCACCCGCCCCGGATCCGGCACCGGCACGAACGAGTCGCGCAGCACGTCGTGCACCGCCACCACCTGGACCCGGTGGCGCTGCGGCAGGGCGAGCTCGCGCAGGTTCTTGCCGATCCACGCCTCCGGCACCGGCATCTCCTGCAGGCTCAGGTCCTCGCCGAGCTGCACATACTGGAGCAGCTTCCCCGAGGTGACGCGGGAGGCGAGCCCCAGCGCCGACTCCCGTTCCGGGAAGATGCTCTCGGTGGCGCCCAGGGCGTCGGCGATCCGCGCGTGGTCGTCGGAGCGGACCTTGACGAAGACCTCCTTCACGCCGATGTCCCGCACCGCGAGCAGGGCGAGGATCGAGGCGGAGAGGTTGTCGCCGGTGGAGATGACCGCCGCGTCGGCGGAGCGCGCCCCCGCCTCCTCCAGCACCGCCCGCCGGGTGGCGTCGCCCACCACCGCCCGCCCCACGTGCGGGCCGATCGCGTCCACCACCTCCGCCCTGGCGTCGATCGCCACCACGTCGTGGCCGAGCTGGTGGAGCCGCCTGGCGAGGATGTTTCCGAAGTTGCCCAGACCGATGACGATGAAGCGCTTCATGCGCGGAGAGCTCCCGGGTTCAGCCGATGATCACGTCCTCCCGCGCCGGCCGGGTCTCGCGGAGGGTGGCCCTGCCCTTGATGGAGATGGCGGCGAAGAAGGCGAGCGGGCCGACGCGGCCCACGAACATGAGGAGGATGACGGTCAGCTTGCCCACGTCGCTCAGGCGCGGCGTCACCTCCATGGAGAGGCCGGTGGTTCCGAAGGCGCTGACCACCTCGAAGAACAGGGGCAGGAAGGCGGCGCGCGCCTCCTCCAGCCCCATGCCGCGGGTCTCGGTGAAGCTGAGCCAGAAGATGGCCGCGGTCATCACCGCGAAGGCGAGGAGCACCAGCGAGATGGTCCGCTCCACGGTGCCGTCGGGGATCGAGCGGTCGTGGATCACCGCGTTGCGCCTGCCCCGGATCCGCTGGACCGCGAGGGCGAGGAGCACCGCCAGCGCGGTGGTCTTGATCCCGCCCGCGGTAGAGCCGGGCGAGCCGCCCACCACCATGAGGAGGATGGTCAGGTAGGCGGTCTCGTTCCCCACCCGATCCCAGGGGACGGTGGTGAAGCCCGCGGTGCGCGAGGAGGCGGACAGGAACCAGGCGTTGACCAGCTTGTCGACGAAGCCGAGGTCCGCGAGCACCCCGTTCCACTCGAAGAGGGCGTAGAGGACGAAGCCGCCGCCGAGGAGCAGCGCGGTCACGGAGAGGACGGCGAAGGTGTGGGTGGAGAGCCGCAGCGGCCCGCGCGCGCCGCCGCGCCGCCACCAGCGGAGCAGCTCCTCGGTGGCCAGGTACCCGATGCTCCCCACCACCAGCAGCGCCGAGACGAAGAGGAGCACCGGCGGATCGGTCGCCCACGCGGCGAGGCTGCCGGGGAAGAGGGAGATCCCCGCGTTGCAGAAGGCACTGATCGCGTGGAAGACCGCGGGCCAGATCGCCTCCACCGGCCCGAGCGTGCGCAGGAAGGCGAGCCAGAGGGCGAAGGCCCCCACCGCCTCGATGGCGAGGGAGAAGCGCAGCACCGCGGCGAGGAGGTGGCGCAGGTCCCGGCTCCCCAGCAGCTCCGGGGGAGCGCCGGCGATCATCTCGCTGCGGAGCGAAAGGCGCCGCCCGAGGACGCCGATGATCAGGCTGGTGAGCGTGATGAGGCCGACGCCGCCGAGCTGCACGAAGAGGAGGAGCCAGAGCTGGCCCCAGAAGGTGAAGCGGGTGGCGGGGTCCGCCACCGCGAGGCCGGTGGTGCAGGCGGCGCTGGTGATGGTGAAGAGCGCGTCGAGGAAGCCGAGCCGCTCGCCGGTGTAGAGCCCGGGGAGGAGGAGCAGCCCCAGCGTGCCCACCACGATCAGGCCGGCGATGCTCGAAACGAAGAGGGCCGGCGCGGGGAGGTTGCGCCAGAGGCGGAGGACCCGTTCGACGGGTCTGATGGCGACGGAGGGGATCAACGCTGCGCCCGGAGAATGGACGGACGGTGATGGCGACGCAAGGGTCATCGCACGCGTCGACCATCGAACGGCGGTCCCTCACCCGGGCGGGGTTTTCCCTTGCTGCTCTCGCATGTCGTTTGCAGGTTCGGGACCGTGAAACGGCCCGATCCCCACCTCGACGACGTGGTCGCGCAGGTCCTCGAGCAGGCGCACCAGCGGCTGCGCGAGCCGCGCATCCCCGCGGCCACCTACCGCGTCCAGTTCAACGCCGACTTCCCCTTCGCCGCCGCCGCCGCCATCGTCCCCTACCTCCACGAGCTGGGGATCAGCGACCTCTACGCCTCGCCGTGGCTGCGGGCGACGCCCGGCTCGCTCCACGGCTACGACGTGGTCGACCACCACGAGGTCAACCCCCAGCTCGGCGGCGAGGAGGGGCTCGAGGAGCTGGTCCAGACCCTGCAGCAGCACGGCATGGGCCACCTGCTCGACTTCGTACCCAACCACATGGGCATCGGCCCCGCCAACGCCATGTGGCAGGACGTGCTGGAGAACGGCCCCTCCTCCCACTACGCGCGCTTCTTCGACATCGACTGGCGGCCGGCCAAGGACGAGCTGGAGAACAAGGTCCTCCTCCCGGTCCTCGGCGATCAGTACGGCGCGGTCCTCGAGGCGGGCGACCTCAAGCTCGAGTTCGACCACGGCACCTTCTGGGTGCGCTACTACGAGCACCTCTTCCCCATCAACCCGCGCCAGTACTCGATGGTGCTGCGCCACCGGCTCCACGAGCTGGAGGCGATCCTGCCCCCGGAGGACCTCCGCCTCGAGGAGCTCCTCTCCATCTGCACCGCCTGCGACAACCTGCCGCCCCGCACCGAGACCGACCCCCGCAAGATCGCCGAGCGCCGCCGCGAGAAGGAGGTGATCAAGCGGCGCCTCGACAGCCTGTGCGAGTCGTCCGCGGAGGTGCGCCAGTTCGTGGAAGAGAACGTCCGGGAGTTCAACGGCACCCCCGGCGATCCCCGCTCCTTCGATCTCCTCGACAGGCTCCTCGACGCGCAGGCCTACCGGCTCGCCCACTGGCGCGTCGCCGGCGAGGAGATCAACTACCGCCGCTTCTTCGACATCAACGAGCTGGCGGCGATCCGCATGGAGGATCCCGCGGTCTTCCGCGAGGCCCACGCCAAGGTCCTCGAGATGCTGGCGCGGGGGAAGATCCAGGGGCTGCGGATCGACCACCCCGACGGCCTCTTCGATCCCCGCGAGTACTTCCGCCGGCTGCAGGAGGAGTACTTCGTCGGGGTGTGCAGGACCATCTTCGAGGAGATGGGCGAGGAGGAGCTCGAGTTCGAGCAGCTCGAGCCCGCGTTGCGCATGGCCTGGGCGCGGGAGGCGCGCGGCCCCGCCGGTCCGCAGCAGAAGCCGCTCTACGTGGTGGCGGAGAAGATCCTCGGCCACCGGGAGGTGATCCCGGAGAGCTGGGCGGTGAGCGGCACCACCGGCTACGACTTCCTCAACTGGCTCAACGGCATCTTCGTCGACCGCTCCAACCAGCGGGCGATCGAGGAGATCTACGCCCGCTTCACCGGGCTGCGCCTCGACTTCGAGGAGCTGGTCTACGAGAAGAAGAAGCTGATCATGAGCACCTCGATGGCCAGCGAGGTGAACATGCTGGCCTACCAGCTCAACCGGATCAGCGAGATGAACCGGCGCTCCCGGGACTTCACGCTCAACGCGCTCCGCAAGGCGCTGATCGAGTTCGTGGCCTGCTTCCCCATCTACCGCACCTACGTGGGGGCGGCGGGGGCGGACGAGCGCGATCGCCGCTACATCGAGCAGGCGATCGCCCGCGCCAAGCGCCGCGCGCCGGTGACCAACGTCTCGATCTTCGACTTCCTCCGCGACGTCCTCCTGGTGCGCTACGGCGCCCACCTGGGCGAGGAGGAGCGCCGCCTCCACCTCGGCTTCGCCATGAAGCTGCAGCAGTTCACCGGCCCGGTGATGGCCAAGGGGATGGAGGACACCGCCTTCTACATCTACAACCGGCTCATCTCCTTGAACGAGGTGGGCGGCGAGCCGCAGGTCTTCGGCAACTCGGTGGCGGAGTTCCACGCCCGCAACAGCGAGCGCCTCGCCACCGCGCAGGGATCGCTGCTGGCCACCTCCACCCACGACACGAAGCGCGGCGAGGACGTGCGGGCGCGGATCGACGTGATCTCCGAGCTCCCCGAGGCGTGGAAGAACGTGCTCGCCCGCCTCTCCAAGGCGGCGCGCCGCCACCGGGTCCAGGTGGCGGAGGATCGCATCGCCCCCGATCGCAACGAGGAGGTGCTCCTCTACCAGACGCTGATCGGCGCCTGGCCCTTCGGCGAGATGGACGAGCGGCAGATGGCCACCTTCGTCGACCGCATCGAGGCCTACATGCTCAAGGCGGCGAAGGAGGCCAAGGTCAGCACGAGCTGGATCAACCCCGACAACACCTGGGACGAGGCGCTCGCCTCCTTCGTGCGCAACGTCCTCCGCGATCCCGCCTTCCTGGCGGAGCTCCTCCCCTTCCAGCGGAAGGTGGCGGAGGCGGGGATCTACAACTCGCTCGCCCAGGTGGTGCTCAAGATCGCCTCGCCCGGCGTGCCCGACTTCTACCAGGGGTGCGAAACCTGGAACCTCTCCCTGGTCGATCCCGACAACCGCAGGCCGGTGGACTTCGAGAAGCTCGCCGCCTCGCTCGCGGAGCTCAAGGAGCGGAGCGAGCGATCGCCGGAGGAGCGGCTGGAGCTGGTGCGCGAGCTGTGGCGCGAGCGCCACGACGGCAGGGTGAAGCAGTACGTCACCTGGCGCAGCCTCCGCCTGCGCCGCGCGCAGCCGGAGCTCTTCCTCCAGGGCGAGTACGTGCCGGTGGAGTGCGCCGGCCCGCGGGGCGCCAACGCGGTGGCCCTCTCCCGGCGCCGGGGCTTCAGCCAGGTGATCGCCGTCTGCACCCGGCTGGTGGCGCGCCTGCTCGAGGAGGCGGAGGGCGGGCAGTCGCCGTGGGAGGCGACCTGGCTCCTCCTCCCGGGCGGCTCCGGCGGCGTGGCCTGGACCGACGTCTTCACCGGCAGGATCCACCGGCCGGTGATGCACCGGGGGCAGCCCACCCTGCCGCTCGGCCCGCTCTTCGCCGAGCTGCCGGTGGCGCTCCTCCACCCCGCCCCGTGACCGTGTCAGCGCGCGGACAGCGCGCCGGGCGGCGCGCGCTGCCCCGCCCCGCCGACCGACCTATGTTGGGGGCGATCTCCCCCGCCTTCCGTCAAGGAGGAAGCGCGTGACTCTGCAGAAGGGCCGCAGCGCCGGCATCCTGGTTCCGCTCTTCTCGCTGCGCGGCGAACGCGGCTGGGGCGTCGGCGAGTTTCCCGACGTGGGAGGGGTGGCGCCGTGGCTCGCCGCGGCCCGGATGCCCCTGCTGATGATGCTTCCCCTGGTGGAGGCGGCGCTGGGGCAGAACAGCCCCTACGCCGCCCTCTCCGCCTTCGCCCTCGACCCGATCTACGTCAGCCTCGAGCAGATCCCCGACTTCGCCGAGCTGGGCGGCGAGGAGGCCCTCTCGCCCGAGGAGCGGCGGGAGCTGGAGGCGGTGCGGGCGAGCGAGACGGTGCAGTACCCCACCATCCGCCGCCTCAAGAACGCCTGGCTCCACCGCTCCTTCCGCCGCTTCCAGGCGAGCGGCGCCGCGGCGGGCGGCGAGCGGGCGGCGGATCTGGCGCGCTTCCGCGAGGAGCAGCGCCACTGGCTGCCGGACTACACCCTCTTCCGCGCCCTCAAGGAGGTCCACCACCTCGACTGGTGGAAGGGCTGGGGCGAGGGGCTGCGCGACCGCTGGCCGGAGGCGCTGGAGGAGGCGCGCGCCACCCACGCCGACGCCTGCGCCTTCTTCGAGTACGTGCAGTGGAACGCCTTCCGCCAGCTCGCCGCGGCGCGGGCGGAGGCGCGCCGGCACGGCGTGGCCCTCGCCGGCGACCTTCCCTTCATGGTGGCGGAGGACAGCGCCGACGTGTGGAGCCGGCAGGAGGAGTTCGACCTCTCCGCCACCGTGGGCGTGCCCCCCGACGCCTTCAGCGTCGACGGGCAGGACTGGGGGCTGCCGGTCTACCGGTGGGACGTGCTCCGCCGCAGGGACTACGACTGGCTGCGCCTGCGCGGCGCCCACTCCGCCGAGCTCTACGACCTGGTGCGGATCGATCACGTGGTGGGCTTCTACCGGACCTACGCCAGGCCGCGGGACGGCAGCCCCCACCATTTCGTCCCGGCGGACGAGGCGGCGCAGCGACGCCAGGGCGAGGAGGTGATGCAGGCCTTCCGCGCCGCGGGGGTCGAACTGTGCGCGGAGGATCTGGGCACCGTTCCCCCCTTCGTCCGCGCGTCGCTCACCCGCCTCGGCATCCCCGGCTACCGCGTGCTCCGCTGGGAGAAGGACGACCACGTCTTCCGCGATCCGGACCGGTGGCCCGCCCTCTCGCTCGCCACCACCGGCACCCACGACACCGAGCCGGTGGCGGTCTGGTGGGAGCAGATGGACGAGGCGGAGCGGCGCGCCGTCCGCGCCATCCCGGCGCTGCGCCACCTGACCGACGAGCAGGCCTCCCACTTCTCGCCCCACGTCCACCAGGCGATCCTCGAGGCGGTCTACCGCAGCGGCTCGGATCTCCTCGTCCTCCCGGTGCAGGACGTCTTCGGCACGCGGGAGCGGATCAACCTGCCGGGCACCATCGGGCCGGGGAACTGGTCGTATCGCCTCCCCTGGAGCCTCTCCGCCCTCGCCACCGACCCCTTCGTCCGGGAGCGCACCCGGGTGATGGCCGAGCTGGCGGAGCGCTTCGGCCGCGGGCAGCCTGCCGCGCACGTGCGCTGATCGGTCCCCAACCTGTCGGCAGGAGACGCCCACCGCGGCGCAAAGGGGTGGACCATGAACCTGCCGATGCTGCGGCTGCAGACGAGCGACGGCGCGCCCTTCGACTGGTCGGAGCTCTGGCAGCGGCGCAACGTCCTGCTCCTCTTCGCCCATCCGGATTGCGCGGCCTGCGAGGCGGTGCTGCACCAGTGGGAGCGGCACGCGCGCGCCCTGGCCGCGGAGAACACGGTGCCGATCGCGGTCTACGCCGAGGCGCCGGCGCGCGTCCCGCCCGGGGTCCGGGTCGCCGTCGATCCGGATGGCCGCCTCGCCCGCCACCTCGACGCGGCGCCGGGCACGGTGGTGGCGGTCGATCGTTTCTTCGAGGTGATGGCGGAGGACGACCTCCACGCGATGGGACCGGAGGCCGCGGCGCGCGACGCGATCGACTGGGTGAAGCTGGCGGAGCGCCAGTGCCCCGAGTGCGGCATCGGCACCTGGTGAGGCGGCGCGCCGCCCGCAAAGACCGGAAGCGCCCCGGGGCAAAGGCGGTTATGTTGCGCGCCCCATGCAGCACGCCACCCAGCCGTCCTCCCCCCGCCTCCACGAGCTTCGCCAGCTCCTCGCCCTCGCCCTGCCCCTCGCCGCGGCGCACGCGGGCAACCAGCTCATGGCGGTGGTGGACACGGCCATCGTGGGCCGCCTCGGCGCGGTGGAGCTCGGGGCGGTGGGCCTGGCCAACAGCCTCTTCCTGCCGATCACGGTGCTGGGCATCGGCGCGATGATGGGGCTCGACCCCCTCGTCTCCCAGGCGCTGGGCGCCGGCGATCCGCCGCGGGCCCGCAAGCTCCTGTGGCAGGGCGTGTGGCTCGCCCTCGCCGTCTCCCTCGTCCTCGCCGTCCCCATCGCCCTCGCTCCCTTCCTCCTCGTCCCCTTCGGCATCGAGCCCCAGGTGGCGGAGCAGGCGCGGGACTACCTCTGGATCCGCATGGTGGGGCTGGCGCCGATGCTCCTCTTCACCGGGCTGCGCTCCTACCTGCAGGCGCAGGGGATCACCCGGCCGATGCTCGTGGGCGTGGTCCTCGGCAACCTCTTCAACGTGCCCGCCACCTGGCTGCTCGTCTTCGGCGGCGAGGCCCTGCCCGCATGGGCGGGTCCGCTCCGGGCCTTCCCCGCCATGGGCGTGCTGGGGGCGGGCCTGGCCACCGCGCTGGGCACCGTGCTCCAGCTCTGCGTGGTGGCGGCCGCCGTCCGCTCGGTCCCCCACCCCGCGCTCGACCGGGCCCACCGCCGCCTCGATCGGGAGGAGGTCCGCACCGCGATCCGCGTGGGCGTCCCCATCGGCCTGCAGATGATGGCGGAGGTGGGCGTCTTCGCCTTCGTCGGCCTGCTCATCGGCAAGCTGGGGAGCACGGACCTCGCCGCGCACCAGATCGCCATCACCCTGGCCAGCTTCACCTTCACCGTGGCGGTGGGCGTGGGCGCCGCCGCCTCGGTGCGCGTGGGCCGGGCGGTCGGCGCAGGCGACGCGCCGGGGACGCGGCGCGCCGGTGTGGTGGCCCTCCTCGGCGGCGGCGCGTGGATGGCCCTCTCCGCCCTCCTCTTCGTCCTCCTGCCCCGGCCGCTCGCCAGCCTGCTCACCGACGAGCCCGAGGTGATCGCCGCCACGGTCCCGCTCCTCTTCGTCGCCGCGGTCTTCCAGATCTCCGATGGCCTCCAGGCGGTGGGCGCGGGGATCCTCCGCGGCGCCGGCGACACCCGCTGGCCCTTCCTCGCCAACGTGATCGGCCACTACGCGGTGGGATTGCCGGTGGGCATCGCCCTCGGGATGGGGCTCGGCCTCGGCGTCAACGGCCTCTGGTGGGGCCTCTGCACCGGCCTCACCGCGGTGGCGGCCACCCTCACCTTCCGGTTCCTCCGCCTCTCGTCGCGGCCGATCGTTCCGCTGGCCCGGCGGCGCCCCGCCGAGCTGGCAGGCGGCTGATCTCCCGCTGCGCCACCCGGTTCGAGCGTGGGCCAACCTCCCGTTCCGTAGCGAGATTCTCGCACGGAGGTGGTGGCGATGCGCTGGTGGGTGGTGGTGGCGGCAGGTGTCGCGCTCTTCCCGTTCGACGGGGCGGCGGAGAAGCCCGAGGCGGGGAGCGCCGTGCCCGAGGACACCCCGTCGACGCGGCGGGGGGACGACACCGGCGAGCGGGTGATCCGCGAAGAGGACAAGGTGATCTACGAGAAGGAGACCCGCGTCGACTTCAACGACGGCGTCGTCGACGGCGACCTGCGAAGGCCCGACGGCGAGGTGGTCCGCTCGCGGAAGAAGTCCGAGTTCCAGAGCATGATCCAGCAGCGGCGCGACTTCACCCAGGAGCTGATCGAGAGCGTCGACGAGTAGCGGCCCGTTCACCGCCGGCGCCCGCGCGCCGCACGGGGCGTGGGCGCCGGGACTCTCCGCTTCAGGCGGCGGCGAGCTGGCGCAGCACGTAGTGCAGGATGCCGCCGTGGCGGTAGTAGTCCACCTCGTTGGGCGTATCGAGCCGGGCGACGACGGTGAAGCGCTTCTCCCCGCCGTCGCCGCTCGCCACCACCTCGAGCTTCTTGAACGGCTGCAGCCCCTCGGCGATGCCGCCGATGCGGAAGGACTCGCGGCCGGTGAGCCCCAGGCTCTGCGCGTCCTGCCCCGCCTCGAACTGGAGCGGGAGCACGCCCATGCCGATCAGGTTGGAGCGGTGGATGCGCTCGAAGCTCTTCGCGATCACCGCCTTGACGCCGAGGAGCATCGTCCCCTTCGCCGCCCAGTCGCGGGAGGAGCCGGTGCCGTACTCCGCGCCGGCGAGGACCACCAGCGGCACGCCCTCCTTCTGGTAGCGCATCGCCGCGTCGTAGATCGCCATCTGCTCGCCGGAGGGGACGTGGATGGTCACCCCGCCCTCGGTGCCCGGCGCGAGCAGGTTGCGGAGGCGGATGTTGGCGAAGGTGCCGCGCATCATCACCTCGTGGTTGCCGCGGCGCGCGCCATACGAGTTGAAGTCCCGCGGCTGCACCCCCTGCTCCTGCAGGTAGCGGGCGGCGGGGCTGTCGAGGGCGATCGATCCCGCCGGCGAGATGTGGTCGGTGGTGATCGAGTCGCCGAGGAGCGCCAGCACCCGCGCCCCCTCGATGTCCCGCAGCGCGCCGGGCTCCCGGGCGAGGTTCTCGAAGAAGGGCGGGCTCCGCACGTAGGTCGACTTCGGATCCCACGAGAAGGTCTTGCCCCCGGGGACGTCGAGGGACCTCCACCGCTCGTCACCCTCGAAGACCGCGCCGTACTGCCTGGCGAAGTGCTCCGGCTTGACCGCGGTGCGGATGGCGTCGCGGACCTCCTCCGGCGACGGCCAGATCTCCCGGAGGTAGACCGGCTGGCCGTTGGGGTCGCAGCCGATCGGCTCGTTGTTCAGGTCGAGGTCCATCGTACCGGCGAGGGCGTGGGCCACCACCAGCGGCGGCGACGCCAGGTAGTTCATCCGCACGTGGGCGTTGATGCGCCCCTCGAAGTTGCGGTTGCCGGAGAGGACCGCGGCCACCGCCAGATCGCCGGACTGGACCGCCTCGACGATGTGGGGCGGCAGTGGCCCCGAGTTGCCGATGCAGGTGGTGCAGCCGTAGCCCACCAGATGGAAGCCGAGCGCCTCGAGATAGGGGAGGAGCCCCGCGTCGCGCAGGTAGTCGGTGACCGTCTTCGAGCCGGGCGCCAGCGAGGTCTTGACCCAGGGCCGGGTGCGCAGGCCGCGCTCCACCGCCTTCTTCGCCAACAGGCCCGCGCCGAGCATCACCGCCGGGTTGGAGGTGTTGGTGCAGGAGGTGATCGCCGCGATCACCACCGAGCCGTGCCCCAGCTCGTAGCGCAGCCCGCCGTGCTCCACCTGGACCCGCTTGCCGGTATCGCCCTTGACCATCTCGGCGAGGGACTTGCGGAACGCGCCCTTGGCCTCGCGGAGGTTGATCCGATCCTGCGGCCGCTTCGGCCCGGCGATCGAGGGCTCCACGTCGCCGAGGTCGAGCTCCAGGGTGTCGCTGAACTCCGGCTCGGGGCCGTCCTTGGTGTGGAAGAGGTGGTTGGCTCTGCAGTAGGCCTCCACCAGCTCCACCTGTTCCTTCGTGCGGTTGGAGAAGCGCAGGTAGTTGAGCGTCTCCTCGTCCACCGGGAAGAAGCCGATGGTGGCGCCGTACTCCGGCGCCATGTTGGCGATGGTGGCGCGGTCCGGCAGGGCGAGCGAGGAGATCCCCGGTCCGTAGAACTCCACGAACTTCCCCACCACCCCCTTCCTGCGCAGCATCTGGGTGACGGTGAGGACCAGGTCGGTGGCGGTGGCGCCGGGCGGAAGCGTCCCCGAGAGGCGGAAGCCGACCACCTGGGGCACCAGCATCGAGAGGGGCTGGCCGAGCATCGCCGCCTCCGCCTCGATGCCGCCCACGCCCCAGCCCACCACGCCCAGGCCGTTGATCATCGTGGTGTGGGAGTCGGTGCCCACCAGCGTGTCGGGGAAGGCCATGCCGTCCTGCTGGAAGACGACGCTGGCCAGGTACTCGAGGTTGACCTGGTGGCAGATGCCGGTCCCCGGCGGCACCACGCTGAAGTTGCGGAAGGCCTGCTGGCCCCAGCGCAGGAAGGCGTAGCGCTCGACGTTGCGCTCGTACTCCGTGGCGACGTTGAAGGGGAAGGCGCCCTCCGAGGCGAAGCGGTCCACCACCACCGAGTGATCGATCACCAGGTCGGCGCGGTTGAGGGGGTTGATCCGATCCGGATCGCCGCCCATCCGCGTGATCGCCTCGCGCATCGCCGCCAGGTCGACCACCGCCGGCACGCCGGTGAAGTCCTGGAGGAGGACGCGGGCGGGGTGGAAGGCGATCTCCTTCTCCGGCTGCGCCTTCGGGTCCCACGAGAGGACCGCCTCGATCTGATCGCGGGTGACCACGCGATCGTCCTCGTGGCGGAGGAGGTTCTCGAGCAGCACCCGCATCGAGAAGGGCAGACGCTCGATCCCCTTCAGCCCGCCCAGGCGATGGATGCCGTACCGCTTTCCGCCCACCTCGAGATCGCTCCGGGTGCCGAAGCTGTTGGCCATGGTGCCTCCAAGTGCAGGGATGCTGCGCTGCAGCGACGAGACTGCGACCGTAAGGGCCGCCCCCCTGCAGCGCAACCGTACCTCCGCGGGCGATCGTCGCCGGGCCAACGGGGCCTCGGGGGCAAGGTTTGGCTTTTCCTCTCGAATGATTCCGGTAGGATGGCCCGCCCATCGGAGGTCCTGTCGTGATTCCCAACCTGCCCGCTCCCTGGCCCCGCCCCCGCTACGTCGCCGCGGGACCGGCCCGCATCGCCTTCGTGGCGCTGCTGCCGGACGCGGTGGAGCTCGCCCAGAAGGACCATCCGCTCTTCGCCGATCTGCAGATCGAGGTGCGCTACCGCGGCGACGATCCCGCCTGGTTCGAGGGCTGGGTCAGCCCGCGCACCTCCTACGGCAGCCTGCTGATGCGCACCCCCGGGCTCGACATGGTGGCGCTGACCCAGTGCAAGGCGGCGATGGTCCTCTCCGCCACCATCGAGAACCCCTCCGATCTCGGCTACCTGCAGCGGGCCTTCCTGGTCCTCAAGCTCCTCGCCCAGCGGGCCAACGCGGTCGCCGCCTGCGACGTGGAGCCGATGATCTGGTGGACGAAGGAGGCGCTCGAGCAGCTCCCGGACGACTGGGAGTTCGACGTGGCCGACCACGTGCGCATCGTCTTCGAGTCGCAGGAGCGCGAGCCGGGCGCGGGCCACATCTGCCACAGCCTCGGCATGGCCAAGTTCGGCAGGCCCGACCTCGCCATCGGCGGCCTCGCCCCCGAGCACGCGGAAGCGGCGGGCGAGATGATCGAGAACCTCGCCACCGCCCTCGCCGAGGGCGACAACTTCGAGACGGGCGACGTGGTGGAGCCGGAGGGCTTCCCGCCGCTCCGCTGCGAGGAGATGCCGGACGACAGCGATTCGGACGAGCCCACCTTCGGAAACCGCGCGATCTGGCTCGTGCCCGAGGAGGCCTGACTGACCCGGCTGGCTGCAGAGCTGCGCTGGCTCGGGGCGCTGATCGTCCTGGTCGCCCTGCCGGCGCTGGCGCAGGAGCTGCCCGCCGGGCCGCAGGTGTCGCTCGCCGCGGATGGCGCCGGCGGAGCGGGCGGCGGCGGCGGAGACGCGCGGGCCGACGGCGGGGAGCTGCTGCGCGAGGGGCTCGGCGCCGTGGAGCCGGAGCCCGAGGGCCCGGTGGTCGTCCCCTACCTCCCCGGCGGCGAGATCCAGCCGCCGTACGCGCCTTCACCGCCCGCTGCCCAGACGGAGCGCCGCCCCGCCGGCAGGAAGCTGCCCGAGGGGATCACCGCGCGCCCCGACGAACGGCCCGCGCCGCCGCCCGCGGTCGAGGAGGCGCCGGCGGCGGGCACCGAGGTGGTCCGCGCGCCGGAGCCCCCCGGACGCCAGCCGGGCGTGGTCATCAAGATCATCCTCGGGCTCCTCTGCCTGCTCGCCCTCGCCTACCTGGCCGGGCACAAGCGGGTCCGCCAGCTCGAGGAGCGGCTCGGCATCGCCCAGGTGGTGACCGCGGGCTTCCCCTTCGTGGCCCTCGGCCTCATCGCCCGCATGCCGGAGGTCGGCGTCCTCACCGACGCGATCCTCGTGGAGCTGAGCCCCCTGCTCCACCTCGGCCTCGGCTGGATCGGCTTCGGGATCGGCTTCCGCTTCGACGCCCGCCTCCTCGACACCCTCCCCGAGGGGACGGCGCCCCGCGTCGCCTTCTCCACCGGCATCCCCTTCCTCGCCATCTTCCTCTCGGCGGGGCTGGTCCTCTTCGGCACCCAGGGGTGGAGCTCCTCCCTGCGCGATCCGGTCTTCATCCGCGATGCCATCGTCCTCGGCAGCGCCGGCGCCATCACCGCCCGCACCGCGGCGCGGATCATCAGCGGCCTCGGGCCGCAGCAGGCGCTGGTGATGCAGATCATCCGCCTCGAGGAGCTGGCGGGCATCGCCGGCCTCACCCTGGTGGCCGCGTACTTCCGCCCCCACGACGAGGTGAGCTGGCAGCTCCCCGGCACCGCCTGGATCTTCATCACCCTCGGCCTCGGCGCCACCGTCGGCCTGGTCGCCTACGGGATCCTCCGGCGCAAGGCGAGCGCGGCGGAGTCGCTGGTCCTCCTCCTCGGCACCGTCGCCTTCGCCTCGGGCCTCGCCAGCAACCTGCTCCTCTCGCCCATCGTCGTCTGCTTCGTGGCGGGGGTGCTCCTGGTCAACTTCCCCGGCGACTACAAGGAGCGGGTCGCCGCCACCCTCGCCCGGCTGGAGCGGCCCATCTACCTCCTCTTCCTCGTGGTCACCGGCGCCATCTGGAGCGTGGGCGACTGGCGCGGCTGGGCGCTGATGGTGGTCTTCCTCATCGCCCGCTTCTTCGGCGGGCTCCTCGGCGCCAAGCTCGGGTGGGGCCAGGAGGGCGGGGAGCTCACCCTCTCCTCCCGCGAGCGGCTCGTCCTCGCCGCGGCGCCGATGGGGCAGCTCTCGATCGCCATCGTGGTGAGCGCGCTGCTGCTCTATCCGCACGGCAACGTGCCGCTCATCGTCACCGCGGTGATCGGCGGCGCCATCTTCACCGAGATCGCGGTGCAGATCCTCGCCCGCGAGCTGCGGGCGTCAACGCCGGGAGGCGAGGCGTGAGCGTCCTCCTCATCCTCGTCCTCGCCGGGCTGATGGCCGCCGCCCGCTCCTTCGACGTGAGCGGCCTGCCCCATTCCGTCTCCGCGGGCCTCGCCTTCGGCTACGTCCTCCTCACCGCCTTCTTCGCCGGCGGGATCTTCAAGAAGCTCCACCTGCCCCGCCTCACCGGCTACATCGCCGCGGGGATCGTCACCGGCCCCGCGGTGCTCGGCCTCGTCTCCGAGGGGATGACCGAGCAGCTCTCGCTGATCAACGGCGTGGCCATCGCCCTCATCGCGCTCACCGCCGGCAACGAGCTCGACCTGCGTGCCTTCCGGCCGCTGCTCCGATCGATCGGCTGGATGACCCTCGTCGCCGTGGTGGGCACGGCCTTCCTCCTCTCCCTCACCATCTTCCTCTCCCGCGACCTCCTTCCCTTCATGTCGCTGATGGACACCAGGGAGAGCCTCGCGGTGGCGATGGTGCTGGGCAGCGTGATGGCGGCGCAGTCGCCGGCGGTGGTGGTGGCGCTGCGCGACGAGATGAACGCCGACGGCCCGGTGACCCGCACCGTTCTCGGCGTGGTGGTGATCGCCGACCTGGTGATCATCCTCCTCTTCGCCCTCACCTCGTCGATCGCCAAGTCGATCTTCGGCGCCCCCGGCGACGTGGTGGAGACGGTGCTCCAGCTCGCCTGGGAGCTGCTCGGCTCCCTCGGCGCGGGCACCATGCTCGGCGCGGTGCTGTGGATCTACCTGCGCAAGGTGCAGGGAGGCGGCGCCCTCTTCGTCCTCACCGTGGCGTTCGTGATGGCGGAGGTGGGCAGGCGCGTCCACTTCGACCCGCTGCTGGTGGCCCTCGCCGCGGGCATGTTCATCCGCAACGTCACCACCACCGGCGACAGGCTCCACCACGAGATCGAGGCGGCGGCGCTGCCGGTCTACGTGGTCTTCTTCGCCACCGCCGGCGCGGCGATCCACCTCGACGTCCTCCTGGTGGTCGGCGTTCCCGCCGCGCTCTACGTGGTGGTGCGCGCCCTCGGCCTGTGGGGCGGCTCCCGCATCGGCGCCCGCATCGCCGGCTCCCCCGCTTCCGTGCGGCGCTGGGCGGGCTTCGGCCTGCTGCCGCAGGCGGGCCTCGCCCTGGCGCTGGCGCTCCTCTTCGCCAGCACCTTCCCCGAGTTCGGCGCCGAGGCGGCCGCCCTCACCCTCGGCGTGGTGGCGATCAACGAGGTGCTGGCACCCGCCATCTACCGCTACGCGCTGGTCAAGAGCGGCGAGGCGGGCGCCCGCGACGAGCCGGCGATCGCTGCCCCGGAACCTGCGTCCGAGCCGCCAGCTCTTCCGCCAGCGCCTGGTGATCGCTGAAGAACCCGCCCGCGTGGGTCAGTCGCGGCGGCGGACCCAGGTCTCGAACGTGATCGGGTACGGGTTCTTCTCGTCGGGGGTGAGCTCTTCGCTCGCGTCCAGCGCCCAGCCCTCCGGGTCGAAGCGGAAGAAGGTGTCGCCCTCCACCTCCGCGTGGACGCGGGTGAGCTCCAGCTCGTCGCAGCGGGGCAGCGCCTCGGCGAAGAGCTGGGCGCCGCCGATGATCATCGCCTCCTCGGCGCCCGCCACCTCCGGCAGGGAGAGGGCCTCGTCGAGCGAGTGGGCGACGAGCACGCCCTCCGCCGTCCAGTCGCGCTGCCGGGTGATCACCACGTTGGTGCGGCCGGGGAGCGGCTTGCCGATGGAGTCGAAGGTCTTGCGCCCCATGATCACCGGGCGGCCCGTGGTGCGGAGCTTGAAGTGCTTCAGATCGGCGGGCAGGTGCCAGGGGAGCTGGCCGCCCCTGCCGATCACGCCGTTCTCCGCTGCGGCGACGATCGCGGTCAGCTTCATACCGCCACCGGCGCCTTGATCGCCGCGTGGGACTGGTAGCCCTCGAGGCGGATGTGCTCGAAGCGGAAGTCGTCGATGGAGCGCACCGCGGGATCGAGCCAGAGCCTGGGCAGCGGGAGCGGCTCGCGCGAGAGCTGCTCGTCCACCTGCTCCAGGTGGTTGAGGTAGATGTGCGCGTCGCCGAAGGTGTGGATGAACTCGCCGGGCTCGAGGTCGCAGACCTGCGCCACCATGTGGGTCAGCAGCGCGTAGGAGGCGATGTTGAACGGCACGCCGAGGAAGAGATCCGCGCTGCGCTGGTAGAGCTGGCAGGAGAGCCTGCCGTTCGCCACGTAGAACTGGAAGAGGACGTGGCACGGCTCGAGCGCCATCCGCGGCAGGTCGGCCACGTTCCACGCGCTCACCACCAGCCGCCGCGAGGTGGGCCGCGCCTTGATCTCCCCGATCACCCTGGCGAGCTGGTCGACGTGGCCGCCGTCGGGGGTGGGCCAGCTGCGCCACTGGACGCCGTAGACCGGGCCGAGATCCCCGTCGGGCCCCGCCCATTCGTCCCAGATGGTGATCCCGTGCTCCTGCAGCCAGCGCGCGTTGCCCTCGCCGCGCAGGAACCAGAGCAGCTCGCCCACCACGCCCTTGAAGAAGAGCTTCTTGGTGGTGACGGCGGGGAAGCCCCGGCGCAGGTCGAAGCGGAGCTGGTGGCCGAAGATGCTCAGGGTGCCGGTGCCGGTGCGATCGCCCCGCTCCACTCCCTCGGTGCGGACCCGGCGCAGCAGATCGAGGTATTCTCTCAACGGCGTCTCCCCAGTGAGGTCGGCAGGACCTGTACCACAGAACGAACCGCCTCCGCCTTCACCGGGTCGACCGGTTGCGGGAAGGAAGCCGCTCTGCCGACTGTTGTCGTGATCTACGCCGTGCGAACGGAGCCGGCGGGTGCCCCCCGGCATGGAGCCGGGGCAGCGGAGAGGAAATGGAACGGACGATCATTCTGACCCACCAGGATCTCAAGCGGCTGCACGCGCTGATCGAGGGGGTCCAGTCCGAGCGGAACGCCGAGGCGGCGGAGGCGCTGGAGTCGGAGCTCGGCCGCGCCCAGGTCGTGGAGGCCAGCGCCGTTCCGCCCGACGTGGTGACGATGAACTCGAAGGTCCGCTTCGTGGACGAGACCACCGGCCAGGAGCGGGAGGCGCAGCTCGTCTACCCGCAGGACGCCTCCGCGTCGGAGGGCCGCATCTCCATCCTCGCGCCGATCGGCGCCGCCCTGATCGGCCTGCGCGCCGGCGACAGCATCGACTGGCCGATGCCCAACGGCAGGACCAAGCGGTTGCGCATCGTCGAGGTCACCTGGCAGCCGGAGGCGGCGGGCCAGTACGACCTCTGATCGGCGCCGCCCGATCGCGACGAAGAAGAGCCGGTGCGCCAGGAGGCGCGCCGGCTCTTCACGTCTCCGCGTCCCGGGGCGGCACCCCCTCCCGCGCGGGCGGCGGCTCGAGCACCTCGAGCGCCTCCCGCAGGGCGAGCGCCATCCGCCGGACGGCGTAGCCCTCCCAGTCGTCGATCGGATCGATCTCCGGCCCGAAGACCTCGAGCACGTTGGCGAGGAACTCCCGCGCCTCGTCGGCCTTCGCCCGCACGGGCGCCGCGGTGACGCGGAAGGCGCCGCTCACCAGGTTCTGCCAGCGATCGACCCGCTCGGCCATCGGCGTTCCCGCTTCCCGCGCCCGGGCCCCCGCCGCCGACGGCGAAGGCCCGTCGCACCCGCGTCGGCTCAGTTGCTGCGCAGGATGTTGAGCGCGGAGCCCGCCTTGAACCAGGCGATCTGCTCGGCGTTGCAGGTGTGCTTGAGCGGGATCTCCTCGCTCGTGCCGTCGGCGTGGTGGAGCACCGCCACCACGTCCTTGCCCGGCTCGATGGCGAAGACGTCCTTCAAGGTGACCTTGTCGCCCTCGCGCACCTTCTCGTAGTCCGCCGCGTCCTTGAAGGTGAGCGGGAGCACGCCCTGCTTCTTCAGGTTGGTCTCGTGGATGCGGGCGAAGGAGCGGACGATGATCGCGCCGGCGCCGAGGAAGCGCGGGCTCATCGCCGCGTGCTCGCGGGAGCTGCCTTCGCCGTAGTTCTCGTCGCCGACCACCACCCACTTGAGGCCGCGGGCCTTGTAGTCGCGGGCCACCGCGGGAACCGCCGCCACCTCGCCGGTGAAGACGTTCTTCGCCACGCCGGCGTCGCCGGAGAAGGCGTTGATCGCACCGGTCAGCATGTTGTCGCTGATCTTGTCGAGGTGACCGCGGAAGCGCAGCCACGGACCGGCGGGCGAGATGTGATCGGTGGTGGTCTTGCCCTTCGTCTTCACGAGCAGCGGCATCTCCACGTACTCCTCCGCCTTCGGCGCGGGGAAGGGGGCGAGGAGCTGGAGCCGCTCGCTGGTGGGCGAGACCTTCACCTCGACGGAGGCGCCGTCCGCCGCCGGGGCCTGGTAGCCGCCGGTCGCCTTGACGAACCCGTTGGCCGGGAGGTCCGGCGCGCGGGCGGGCGGCTGGAGCTTCACGCCGTCGATGGTGTCGTTGAGGGGATCGAAGTCGAGCCGCCCGGCGAGGCCGAACGCCAGCACGATCTCCGGCGAGGAGATGAAGGCGAAGGTCTCGGGGTTGGAGTCGTTGCGCGCCCGGAAGTTCCGGTTGAACGAGGTGATGATCGAGTTCTTCGTGCCCTTCTGGATGTCGTCCCGCTTCCACTGGCCGATGCAGGGGCCGCAGGCGTTGGCGAGGACGGTGGCGCCCATCTTCTCGAAGGAGGCCATCTGGCCGTCGCGCTTGATCGTCTCGAAGATCTGGTCGGAGCCCGGCGAGACCCAGAGCTTCGCCTTCGCCTTGAGGCCCGCCTTCGCCGCCTGCTCGGCGAGGTCGGCGGCGCGCGAGAGATCCTCGTAGGAGGAGTTGGTGCACGAGCCGATCAGCGCCGAGGTGAGGTTGAGCGGGTAGCCCTCCTCCACCGCCGCCTTCTTCAGCGCGGAGACGGGCCGGGCGAGGTCCGGGGTGTGGGGACCGACAACGTGGGGCTCGAGCGTCGAGAGGTCGATCTCGATCACCTGGTCGTAGAACTTCTCGGGGTTGGCCTCGACCTCCTCGTCGGCGACGAGCAGGTCGCGGTTCTCGTTGGCGAGGTCCGCCAGCGCGCCGCGCTCGGTGCCGCGCAGGTAGCGCTCCATCGCCGCGTCGTAGGGGAAGATCGACGTGGTGGCGCCCAGCTCGGCGCCCATGTTGGTGATGGTCGCCTTGCCGGTGCACGAGAGCGCGCGGGCGCCGGGGCCGAAGTACTCGACGATGCGGTTGGTGCCGCCCTTCACGGTGAGGATGCCGAGGAGCTTGAGGATCACGTCCTTCGGCGCCGCCCAGCCGTTGAGCTCGCCCACCAGCTTGACGCCGATCAGCTTCGGCTGGAGCACCTCCCAGGGGAAGCCCGCCATCACGTCGACGGCGTCGGCACCGCCCACGCCCACCGCCGCCATGCCGAGGCCGCCGGCGTTGGGGGTGTGCGAGTCGGTGCCCACCATCAGGCCGCCGGGGAAGGCATAGTTCTCGAGCACCACCTGGTGGATGATGCCGGAGCTCGGCTTCCAGAAGCCGATGCCGTACTTCGCCGAGACGGAGGAGAGGAAGTCGTAGACCTCCTTGTTCTCGGTGTTGGCCACGCCGGTGTCGGCGAGCGCGCCCTGCCGCGCCTGGATCAGGTGGTCGCAGTGGACGGTGGAGGGGACCGCCACCTCCGGCTTGCCCGCCTGCATGAACTGGAGCAGCGCCATCTGCGCGGTGGCGTCCTGCATCGCGACGCGATCCGGCCGGAGCAGGAGGTAGGCCTTGCCCGCCTCGAGCGGCTGGTTCTGCGGGTCGTCGAGGTGGCCGAACAGGACCTTCTCGGCGAGGGTCAGCGGACGGCCGAGGCGCGCGCGGACCACCTGGAGGTTCTTGCGCGTGCGCTCGTAGACGCCGCGCACCAGCTCGGGAGTGCTCTCGATCACGGGCATGTGTCGTTCTTCCTTTCGATGCAGCTCTTTGCAGCTCAAAGTCCAGGCTCAGGCGGCCGACCAGCCACGGTCGTTCCTGCGCGCGGCGCCCCGCTTTTCCAGCTCGAGGAGCGAGGCGAGCGCGCTGCGCTCCGCCACCGGGTGGAGGAAGGCCGGCGTGTCCGAATAGACCCTTTCGACGATGTCGGCAAGCGTGCTGGCGCCTGCCTGCAGCGCCGCCCGGATCGCCTCCATCCGCGCCTCCCGATGAGCGAGGTAGGCCTCGAGTTGCGCCCGCCCGTCGGGGATCGGGAAGCCGTGGCCCGGGTAGAGGACGCCCGCCCCCACCTCGATCAACCGGCGCAGGGAGGCGAGGTAGAGCCCCATGTCCCCCTCCGGCGGATCGATGACGATGGTGGAGCCGCCGGCGACCATGTCGCCGACGAACGTGGCCCGGGTCCGCTCCTCCAGGAAGCAGAGGTGGCCGTCGGCGTGGCCGTCGGTGCGGATCGCCCGCAGCCGCATCGTCCGCGGGCCGGCGAGCTCGATCACGTCGCCGTCGGCGAGCCGTCCCTCCACCCCGGGCACCCGCGCCGCCGTCCCGGCGCTGCCCCAGACCGGGATCCCGAGGCGCCTGCCGATCTCCAGCGCCGCGCCGGTGTGGTCGCCGTGGTGGTGGGTGAGGAGGACGCACCTGGGCCGGCGCCCCTCCTCCGCCATCCGGCGGAGCTGGCTTTCCAGCAGCGCCTGCTCCTCCGGCCACGGGGAGCCGGGATCGATCAGCGCCAGCTCGCCGGTGCCGACCACCCAGCAGTTGGTGTGCTGCGCCGGGGGGAGCGTGGGCGTGCGCAGCGGCAGCAGGTGGATGCCGCGTTGGAACTCGATCCGCTCCACCACGTGATCGGGCCCCACGTACGGCGGCGTCCGCAGCCGCGGGATGGCGTCCTCCGCGGGAAAGCCGGCCAGCGTGGCCAGGGCGTGGTGGTTGGGCGGGTGGAGGAGCGCCGTCCCCTCGTGCCAGCGGGCGAGCGCCTCCGCCGGGCGGATCCAGCCGCCGTCGGAGAGCTCGCCGGGGATGACGTGGGCGCGCTGCGCCGGCGGCGCGAAGGCGAGGTACATCCGCGCGTCGAAGCGCACCGGCGAGAACGGCGGCGTCAGCCAGCGGCCCGCGGGGACGAGCACCTCCGCGTCGAGGACGAGCCCTTCGCGCCGGAGGAGCGCGGCGAAGGGGGCGCCGCCGAGGAGCTCGGCGCGCAGGGCGTCGAGCCGCTCCTGCGGGAGGCGCTCGGCGCCGCGGGCGAGGAGCACGCCGCTCTCCTCGAAGGTCTCGCGGATGGCGCAGACCCGGAGCGCCTCCTCGCCCGGCGGGCAGCGCTCGATCGGCGTCCGGGCGTCGGCGGCGTCCACCTTCCCGCCGGGGAAGGCATAGAAACCGCCGGAGAAGGTGAGCTTCTCCCCCCGCCGGACCCAGAAGACCTCCTGCGCGGGGCCCTCCTGCTTGCGGACCAGCACCACCACCGCCGAGTCGCGGATCTTCGCCGGCGGCGGGGTGAACTCCAGGCCCTCGATCGCTTCGCTCATGGCGGCGCAGGGTAGCCGCTCCCCTGGCGCCGCTCCACCGAAAGCGCCCGCGCTTCTTCCCCGGCGGCGGGCGCTCTTCGCGGCGGCCCCCGCGGATCGGCTCCACCGCCCGCCACGCCTCCCGCTGCGCGGTCGAAGCGATCCCGCAGGCGCCCGCCGCGCCCGTCAACCGCCGTGCAGGGCGGCGCGGATCCCCTCGCGGTAGTCCGGGTGGCGGAGCGCGACACCCAGCAGCCGCAGCACCGCAGCGCCGTCCACCCTGCGGTCGGAGCGGAGGGTCTCGTGGAGCGCCTCGGGCGGTGCCGAGGGCGGCATGGGGAGCCCGAGCAGCCCGGCGCAGAAGGCGGCCACCTCCCGCGCCCGGGCCGGCGTCGCGTCCGCCACCGGCCAGGCGCCGCCGGCCTCGCTCTCCAGAGCGGCCACCGCCAGCGCCGCGAGATCGTCCACGTGGATCCGGGAGACGAAGTTGTCGCCCGCCCCCGCCAGCCTGTACCGCCCGGCGCGCATCGCCTCGTGGACGCCGCGCCCGGGTCCGTAGATCGCCGCGGGGCGGAGCACCATCCACGACCACGGCCCCGCCGCCACCGCCCGCTCCGCCGCCAGGCGCAGGCGGGTGCGCTCGGTATCCGGCGCCGGCGGCGTGGTCTCGTCCACCGCCGGCTGCGCTCCGTAGACGCCGGTGGTGGAGAGGTAGACCACCCGCGCCGCCCTGGAGCCGAAGGCCTCGAGGAGCACCGGGGTGGGATCCCACGGCCCGGCGGGCCCCTCGAGCACCGGCACCGAGTGGAGGATCCGCAGCCCCGCCGGCAGGCGCGCCGCCAGCGCGCGGAGCCCCGCGGGATCCGCCGCGTCGGCCCGGTGGACCACCGCGCCCCGCGGCAGGCCGGGCCTGCCGGGCGTGCGGGTGGTCACGTGGACCGTGGCGCCGCGGGCGAGGAGCGCCGCGGCGACCCGGGCGCCGGTGTAGCCTGCGCCGAGCACGAGAAAAACCATGCGGGGGAGCATAGTCGATTGAACGGGGCGGCGAGGCCTGCCACCCTTGCCCGCGTGACGCAGATCCGCGACCCCATCCACGGCTCGATCGCGATCGACGAGCGCGAGCGATCGGTCGTCGATTCCCCCTTCTTCCAGCGGCTCCGCTCGGTGCGCCAGCTCGGCTTCGCGGATCTCGCCTTCCCGGGGGCCAACCACACCCGCTACGCCCACGCGCTGGGCGCCTCCCACCTGGCAGGGCAGATCTTCGACTCGATCTACGCCAGGCTCCCCCACGTCCCCGAAGCGGAGCGGCAGCGCCTCCGCGCGGCGCTGCGGGTGGCGGTCCTCCTCCACGACCTGGGCCACGCCCCCTTCTCCCACGCCTCCGAGTCGATCATGCCGCCGCGGGCGTCGCTGCGCCTGCCGCTTTGGGCCACCGCCGGCAGCAACGCCGGCCAGGCGACCCACGAGGACTTCACCCTGAAGCTCCTCCTCGACTCGGAGCTGACCGAGCTGCTGCGCCGCGCGTACGGCCCGATCGACGTTCCGCCCGAGGCGATTGGCTCCCTGGTGGCGGGCGTCCCCGGCCCCGGCGGCCCCTGGTTCTCGGTGGGCGGCGTCGATCACGGCCCGCTGCTGCGCCAGATCGTCTCCAGCGAGCTCGACGCGGACCGGATGGACTACCTGCTCCGCGACTCGTTCTACACCGGGGTCAACTATGGCAACTACGACCTGGACTGGATCGTGGAGCACCTCGGTGCCCACGTCCACGACGGGGTGGCGCAGCTCTCGGTGGGCAGCCGGGCGATCTTCGCCTTCGAGGACTTCCTCCTCTCGCGCTACCACATGTTCCTCTCGGTCTACTACCACCGCACGCCGATCTGCTTCGATCGCATGCTGCGGCTCTACTACCGGGAGGCGCCCGGCGAGTTCGAGATCCCCGCCGATCCGGCGGCGTACCTGCGCTGCGACGACGTGAGCCTGCTCACCGTCCTGCGGGGCTCGCGCAACAGGTGGGCGCAGCGGATCGCCAACCGGCGCCCCTTCCGTCTCCTCCTCGAGGCCAACCCCTACGACACCGGGTACGACCTGGTGCAGATCGTCGGCCAGCTCGAGCGGGCGGGGATCGAGCACTTCGCCACCGAGTCGCTGGGGATGGTCTCGAAGTACTTCGGCGGCGGGGAGGCGTCGCAGCAGATCTGGGTCCACGTCCCCGACCAGCGGCGCTTCGTCCCGCTGGAGGAATACACGCCCCTCTTCCGCCGCTACGAGCGGGAGGTCCGCATCGCCCGGATCTACGTCGATCCCGCCCGCCACCTCGAGGCGCGGCGCCTCGCCGGCCTTCCACAGGACGGCGACTGATCCGATTGGCCTTCTGCCTCCATTGGTGGAGATGGTGGTACCCTCCCAAACCTCTGCAGAAGGAACGGGGAACATGAAGCGCCACACCGCTCGTCCCCGGGTGCTCGCCTTCCACGCGCCGGGGGCTACCCCGGAGATGTGGGAAGAAGTCGCTGCGGCGGCTCCCGAACTGGACCTCATCGCGCCGGATCTCCTCGCGCTCTCCCACGCGGTCGGAGGCAGGCTCGGTCCGATGCTCCGCGCCCTGGCGGCGATGGTCCCCCAGGGGCCGGTGATCCTGACCGGCTGCACCCTGGGCGCCAACATCGCCCTGGAGATCGCGGCGCTCCTCGGCCCCCGGGCCCAGGGCGTCCTCCTCCTCGCGCCCCAGCCGGCGCGGCCGGTGGCGGGCTTCCGCGACAAGATGCGCCAGCTCTCCCTGCTCCTCGCCGCGGACATGGGGCCGGACGAGGCAGCCGCCTGGGCGCCGCTCCTCGTCCACCGCGCCTCCCGCCGCGGGCGCGCCGCCCTCGGGAAGGCGGAGACGATGCTGCGCGAGGCGTACGGGGCGGCAGCGGTGCCGCTGGTCCAGCTCGCCGCGGACTTTCCCGAGGCGACCCTCGCCCTGCGCCGCATGAAGGCGCCGGTGCGGGCGCTCTTCGGCGCGGAGGCGGTCAATCCCTTCCCCGGCCCCACCCTCCTGCCCGACTGGCGGAAGGCGATCGGCGCCGACAACGTCGAGGTCCTCCCCGACTGCAAGGAATGGATCGCCCTGGAGGACCCCGCGCTGGTGGCGGCGGAGCTCCGGGAGCTGGCGGCACTGGCGGTGCCCGAACTGGAACGCGAAGTGAAATAATCGGGGGCTGCGCAGGGAACAAGGCGTAGAATCGGCGCATCCGCCCTTCGCATCCATGGAGAGCGATGACGCCGACGATCTACGCCTTGCACGCCCTCGCCGTGTCGCCGGAGATGTGGCACGACGTCCGCGACGCGGCGCCAGACCTCACCTTCGTCGCCCCCGACCTGGCCGAGGTGGTGGAGGAGCCCGGCAGCGAGGGGAGCCTCGCCACGTTCGTCCGAAAGCTCGCCGACCGGGCGCCGGCGGGCCCCCTCCTCCTGCTCGGCGCCTCCATCGGCGCCAACTTCGCCCTCGAGCTGGCGGCGGTCCTCGGGGAGCGGGTGCGGGGAACGCTCCTCGTCGTCCCGGGCCCGCCCGCCGCCGACGAAGCCTTCCTCGAGCGGACGAGCGGCCTGCTCCGCACCCTCCGCCACGCCTGGAACGACGAGATGGCCGCGGCCTTCGTGCCGCTCCTCGTCTACCGCTTCGGGCCCCGCTATGCGCAGGTGGCGGAGCGGGTGGAGCGGATGCTCCGCCGCAACGGCGCGCGCGCCGCGCCGCTCCTCGAGCTCTCCCCCGCCTTCGCCCCCGCGGCGGAGCTGCTGCCCCGGATTTCCGGGCCGGTGCGGGTCCTCGTCGCCGCGGACAACAGCAACCCGATCGTCGGCCCGCACGTCCTCGAGGACTGGCGCCAGCTCCTCGGCACGGAGGCGGTGCAGCGGGTCTCTTCCGCCTCCGAGTTCCTCCCGATGGAGCGGCCGGAGGTGGTGGTGGAGGCGCTCCGGGCGCTGATCGGCTAGCGCTTGTCCTGGGGCGCCTCGGCGCCTTCTGCGAGCCGCTCCTCCAGCGGCACCCGGCTCCGCTCGAGCACCCCCTCCAGCGCGTCGCCGCCGGTGAGGCCGTCGAGCCGCGCGCCCGAGACGTAGGTGGCGCGACCGAGCAGGTGGCCGGCGATGGGCACGGTGAGGAAGAGGAAGGCGATGGTGGCCAGCCCGATCAGCGTCACGTCGAGCCGCCCCATCTCCACCATCACGCCGAGGAGCACAAAGCCGCCGCCCACCGTCCCCGCCTTGGCGGAGGCATGCATCCGCTGCAGCGGATCGGCGAAGCGCAGGACCCCCACGATGGCGGCGACGAGGAAGAAGACCCCGATCGCCTGGAGCAGCAGGCCGAGGATCTCGAGGATCATTTCTGCCTCCGTCCCTTGCGCTCCACGAAGGCGGAGAGCGCCACCACGCCGATGAAGGCGGTGAGCGCGGTGCCGAAGCCCACGTCGAGGAACTCCCTGCGCCCGGTGGCGGCGGTGATGAAGCCGGCGATCGCCACCGCCACGCCGGTGAGCATGTCGAGGGCGATGATCCGGTCGACCAACGTCCTGCCGGTGACCAGCCGCCAGCCGGTGAGGGCGAGGACCACCACCACCACGCCGAGGAGGAAGGTGTGGGCGTGTGCCAGGAAGCCAGCGCTCATCGTCCCTCGATCTCCCGAACGCGGCGCTCGAAGGTCTGCCGGATCGAGGCGACCACGTCGTCCGGCGCCTGCCCCTCGAGCGCGTGGACGTAGATCACCTTCCGGTCGGGCGAGACGTGGAGGGTGCAGGTGCCGGGCGTGAGCGTGACGCAGTTGGCCACCGTCACCACCCCCAGGTCGGTGCGGAGATCGAGCGGCACCGCGACGATCGCCGAGGTGGTGCGCGTGTCGCGGGAGAAGGCGACCCGCATCACCGCGATCGCCGACTTGACCAGCTCGTAGAGGAGGATGCCGAGCAGCTCGACGATCCCGAGCCCGCGGCGGACGAGACGTGCCATCACTGCCCTCCCGCGGCGGCGAGACCCGCCGCGACGTAGGCCGCGGGATCGAGCAGCCCCGCCGCCGCCGACCGCGCGTAGACGACGAACGGCTCGGGCAGGAAGCTGATCGCGAGCGTGACCGCCGCGAGGCCGCCGATCGCGAGCAGCATCGGCGCCGGCACCCGCCCGGCGCACCGGCGCTCCGCGAGCGCCGGCTTCCAGAAGGCCTCGATCCAGATCTTGCTCATCGAGAAGAGGGTGAGGAGGCCGACGAAGAGCGCCACCCCCGCGAGGAGCCCCTCGCCGGCGCGGAAGGTGGCGTCGATGACGAGGAACTTGGCCCAGAAGCCGGAGAGCGGCGGGACCCCGCCGAGGGAGAGGGCCGGGACGAGGAAGAGCGCCGCGAGCAGCGGGTTGCGCCGGAGCAGCCCGCCCGCCTCGCGCAGATCCCAGGTGCCCGCCGCCCGGTGGATCGCGCCGGCGATCAGGAAGAGGTTGGCCTTCACCACGATGTGGTGGATCACGTAGAAGATCGCGCCGGCGAGCGCCGCCTCCGTGGAGATGGCGAGGCCCAGCAGCATGTAGCCGATCTGGCTGACGATGTGGAAGGAAAGGATCCGCCGCACGTCCCACTGCACCGCCGCGCCGAAGACACCGAAGAGCATCGTGGCGGCGGCGATCACCGCGAGGATCTCCCGCATCCCCGCCCCCTCCAGCGGGAAAATCAGCGTGAAGACGCGGAAGCAGGCGTAGACGCCCACCTTGGTGAGGAGGCCGGCGAAGATGGCGGCCACGGTGATCGAGGCGGTGTGGTACGAGGCCGGCAGCCAGAAGAAGAGCGGGAAGTAGCCCGCCTTGATGCCGAAGCCGCAGAAGAGCAGCAGCGCGGAGATGGTGAGCTGGATCGAAGGCTCCATCCGCGGCACCACCCTGGCGAGATCCGCCATGTTGAGGGTGCCGGTGGCGCCGTAGAGGAGCGCCACGCCGGTGAGGAAGAAGAGCGTGGAGAAGAGGTTGAGAACCGCGTAGCGGAGCGCGCCGTCGATCTGCGCCCGGCTCCTGCCGATCACCAGCAGGCCCGTCGAGGTGATGAGCATCACCTCGAACCAGACGTACAGGTTGAAGATGTCGCCGGTGAGGAAGGCGCCGTTCACCCCGGCGAGCATGCCGAGGAAGAGCGGATGGAAGCCGGCCCGCTCCTCCCTGCGCCGGATGTCGGCGGCGCCGAAGAGCATCGTCGCCGCGGCGAGGAGGCCGGTGATGGCGACCATCGCCGCGCCGAGGGCGTCGACGGTGAAGACGATGCCGAAGGGCGCCGCCCAGCCGCCGAAGCGGACCACCTGCACGCCGTCGCGGATCACCGTGTCGAGGAGGAGGAGCGCCGCGGCGAAGAGGAGCGCGATGGTCGCCCGCGCGGCGAAGCGCTGTGCCCGCGGGTGGTTCCACAGGCAGGTGGTGATCGCCACGCCCGACACCGGCACGAGGAGCGGCCAGAGCGCCGCGTGGGTGACGAGGAATCCGTTCAAGGACGGCCCCCCTTCCCGTCGAAGGGAGAGCCGAGCGCCTCGGCGTAGCCGTTGCGCCGCAGATCGAGGCTGCCCAGCCGCCGCCAGGTCTGGAGCGCGATCGAGGCGAGGACGGCGGTGAGGGAGAAGCCGATGACGATGGCGGTGAGGATCAGCGCCTGCGGCACCGGGTTGGCCGCGTCGGCGGCGAGGACCTGCTCGCCCTCGGGGATGATCGCCGGCGCGCGGGTGACGATCCGCCCGGCGTAGAAGATCACCAGGTTGACCGCCGCGGAGATCAGGTTGATCCCGATGATCAGGCTGACCGCGTGGCGGGAGAGCGCCAGGTAGAGGCCGCACGCGGCGATGAGCGAGAGGGCGAAGGCGTACAGGAGATGCATCTCTAGAGCCCCTCGTAGAAGCGGATGACGAGCGCGAGGATCCCGCCGAGGACCACCAGGTAGACGCCGCCGTCGAAGAGCATGGTGGTGCTCAGGTCGATGCCGAGCTTCGTCCACTGGTGGGTGAGGAAGGAGCCGTCGGCGACGAGGCCGAAGATGCCGCTGCCCACCACCGCGCAGACGCCGATGCCCACCAGCACCATCGGGTGGATCCGCAGCGCCGCCCGGGCGGCGTCGATCCCCTCGGCGAGGGCGACCACGGCGAAGCCGCAGGCGGCGATCAGCCCGCCCACGAAGCCGCCGCCGGGCTCGTTGTGGCCGCGGAAGTAGACCCAGAGCGAGACGACGAGCATCAGCCCGAAGAAGGTGCGCGAGAGGACCGAGAGGATGAACGAGTTCATCGCGTGGTCTCCTCCCCGCGGGCGCTCCCGCCCGCCCGGCGCAGCAGCCCCCAGACGGTGATCGCGGCGAAGGCCACCACCACCGTCTCACCGAGGGTGTCGAAGCCGCGGTAGTCGACGATGATCACGTTGACCACGTTCCTGCCGTGGGCCTCGAGGAGGCTGGTGGCGCCGAAGAAGTCGGAGAGGCGGAGGTCGAGGGGCGTGGTGACCGTCGCCGCCAGGGCGACGAAGAGGACGAGGCCGAAGGACGCGGCGAGGAGCGCGTCGCGCCGCTTCTCGCCCGGCTGGCGCGTCCGCTCCACGCGGTCGGGGACCTGGAGGAGGAGCGCCACCAGGATCACCGCCACCAGCACCTCCACCGAAAACTGGGTGAAGGCGATGTCGGGGGCGCCGTTCATCAGGTAGAGGACCGCGGAGCCGAAGCCGATGGCGCTCACCGAGAGCATGGTGCGCATCAGCGACATCGCCCGGGTGGCCGCCACCGCACCGCTGCACATCACCAGCAGGACGATCGCCGAAGGGAGATCGAAGGTGCCGCTGGCGGGATCGAAGACGGGCACGGTGCCGCTCGCCAGCACCCCGGCGACGACGATGACCAGCGCCGCCCCCACGGCGGTGGCGGTGTAGCGGCGCTGATCGCCGTTCTGGAGGAAGCGGGTGGTCCGCCCGGCGAGGGAGAGGATGCCGTCGAAGACGAACTGGTAGCCGGCGTCGCCCAGGACCATCTCCTCCACCTTGCGGAGCTCCGGGCGGTGGTGGAGCGTCCGCCAGAAGAAGAGGAGGCCGATGCCCAGCGCGATCACGGTGGCGCTCAGCACCAGCATCGGCGTGAAGCCGTGCCAGAGGGAGAAGGAGACGTCGACGCTCCGCCCCACCAACGCCGCGGTGGCGGGCTCGATCAGCACCAGCAGCACCGCGGGGACGAGGCCGAAGGCGAGGCCGAGGAGGCCGAGCGCCAGGGGCCCCGCCACCAGGCCCGGGCTCTCGGGGTGGAGCACCTCCGAGCGGACCTCCTTCGAGAAGAAGGGGCGCAGGGCGGCGATCCCCGCGATCGCCACGAAGACCGCGTTGACCACCACGGTGAGCGTCACCACCAGCCAGGCGGTGCCGGCGTCGAGCTGGCTCTCGAAGAGGTACTCCTTGGTGATGAAGCCGAGCGTGGGCGGCAGGCCCGCCATCGAGAGGGCGGCGAGGCAGGCGGCGGCGGCGGTGAGCGGAAGGCGCCTGCCCAGCCCGCCGAGCCGGGGGAGATCCGACTCGTGGGTGGCGTGGATCACCGTTCCCGCGCAGAAGAAGAGCGCCGCCTTGTAGAGCGCGTGGGCGAGGACGAAGGCGATGGTCGCGGTGGAGGCGAGCGGACCGGGCACGCCGATCAGCATCACCAGCACGCCCAGGGAGGCGACGGTCGACTGGGCGAGGAGCGCCTTGTAGCCCGCCGCCGCGACGGCGCGAATTGCCCCCACCGCCATGGTGAGGAGGCCCACGAAGACCAGCGTTTCGCCGAAGAGCGGCATCCCGTCGAAGGCGCGATCGAGGCGGGCCAGGAGGTAGACGCCCAGCTTCACCATCGTCGCCGAGTGGAGGAAGGCGGAGGCGGGGGTGGGCGCCTCCATCGCCGCGGGCAGCCAGAAGTGGAAGGGGAACTGCGCCGACTTGGTGAAGGCGCCGAGGAGCAGCAGGATCATCGCCGGCAGCGCCACCGGGCTCGCCACCAGCTCGTCGCCGCGGGCCACGACCGCCGCGAGGGACCAGGTGCCCAGCGCGCCGCCCACGAGGAGGATGCCGGCGAAGAGGCACAGGCCGCCGCCGGCGGTGACGAGAAGCGACTGGAGCGCCGCCTTCCGCGCCGCGGGCCGCTCGGCGTGGAAGCCGATGAGCAGGAAGGAGAGGAGGCTGGTCGACTCCCAGAAGAGATAGAGGACGATCAGGTCGTCGGCGAGGACCGTCCCCAGCATCGCGCTCATGAAGAAGAGGATCAGCGCGAGGAAGCGGGCACCTTCCTTCGGCGGTGCCTCCGCGAAGTAGGCGCCGGCGTAGATGGTCACCAGCGTCCCGATTCCGGTGACGAGGAGCGCGAAGAGGAGCGAGAAGCCGTCGAGGACCAGGGTGAGGGAGATCCCCAGCGCCGGGACCCACTCCACGGTCTCGACGATCGACCCGGTGCCCGAGAGGCCGAGGCCCTTCCCCAGGAAGAAGGCGAAGAGGCCCGCCGGCAGCAGGGAGAGAATCCAGCCGCCGTACGGCGCCAGGCGCCGCGCCACGAAGGGCGCCAGCGCCGACACGGCGAAGCTGATCAGCAGGGCGGCAAGCAACACGCGGTCGTTCTCCGTTGGCCGACCAGCGGGGGGCGGCTGCTGGGCGCCGGGCGCATCCTACGCGCCTCGGTCGCCCGGGTGCTCCAGGGTGCGGGACGGTGGCCGCGCGGCCCGGGGCGTCCCGACGGGAGTCCTCCTTTAGTCGGTGGGACCGCCGCTGCCAAACGAAACCCGTATCCCCGCCGCATCCGCTTTCCGGCCAGGGCGGGGCAGCGGCGAATGTCGCCGCGGGCCGATCCGTCCTATTCTCGGAAGCGAACGGCCGGGCACGGACCGCCCGCCACCCGAAGGAGCAAGCACATGACCCGCATCGCCACCTCTCTCCTCGCCACCGTCCTGCTGGCGGCGCCCCTCGGGGCGGCGGCAGCTCCCGCCGACGCGGAGGTCGAGCAGGTCTACCTGAAGAACTGCAAGAACTGCCACGGCGCGGACGGCAAGGCCGAGACGAAGATGGGCAAGAAGCACGACATCGACTCGTTCGCCGACCCCGCGTGGCAGGCCCGCCACAGCGACGAGAAGATCCGCGACGCCATCGCCAACGGCGTCAAGGACACCAAGATGAAGGCCTACGGCAAGAAGCTGAGCCCCGAGCAGATCGACGCCCTGGTCCGCTACGTCCGCGCCTTCGGTGGCGGCCAGGCGGCGCCCGCCAAGGAGGGCGAAGCCAACCAGTAGTCCACATGTGATCCCTGATCCGAGGATCAGGGTGCTGGCCAGAACCGGTTTTCGGCGGGGATCGCCGTCCGGTTTTCCACAGGGCACCCTGATCTGCGGATCATACCTGCCTTGCCTTCGGGGATCGCGCGCCCGAGAGTTGGCCCATGCGCGCCGACCCGATCGCCCTCTT